>Ga0075163_10000253_pt1 | contig 66586 bp, 49 predicted proteins | sample JI1023141ADNA_FD_71478 | JGI IMG/M metagenome (GOLD analysis project Ga0075163, IMG submission 71478) | Wastewater effluent complex algal communities from Wisconsin, to seasonally profile nutrient transformation and Carbon sequestration -... | ecosystem: Engineered > WWTP > Effluent > Algae... | reverse complement strand
CGACGGATAACCGTCGATACGCGTACAGCCAATGCACATCGTGTTGGCCCCATTAGCCGACAGCGTTAGCTGCGGTTTTACTTTCCTATCGGTACACGGTCCCTGTCGTGCAGCACGTCACATCAGGAACCAGCATCGCCGTCCAACACGCCGAAAAACGCCCCAAAATGGAATGATTGCGTCCGTCGCTGCGCCGACGGAAAACCGACGCTAACGCGTACGGCTAATATTTTCGCGAATACGTGCGCCGACGGTCGAAAGTGGCAACAGCGCATCGGGAGGTTGATGCGCCGACCACATCATGCCTCGCAACAAGAGGACTCGATACACCGGGTCGTCCAGCGTCCAAGAATAATGTCCCATGATGCTCACAAAGACGCGTCCTTTGCCGCGTTCTACGGTCCAAATCAATGGTTGATCTGCACCTTCTTCCTCTCCAGCAGCAACTAACTGAATCTGAGATGGATCGCCAGTCATCTTCCAATAGGACTCATCGACAAGCTCCAAATTCGGAAGCCCTTCGGTCAATGGATGCGCTGAAGCCAATTTCAACGACACGGGCCCATGCCGAAATTTCAAGATCTTTGTATCGCACGCCAACCCAATCCGCATCGCCAGCGGATCAACGGCCTGCTGACCGTTTACGGCGAAGTGCATAAACACCAAACCGCCACCTGCCGCTAAGAATCGATCTAACTCTTCCCCTTTTTCTTTCTTCCATTGCGGATTCGCGGAGAAGAACACAATTAAATCGGAGGTCTTCATTTGATAGTCAGATGGCCATTCATGAGCCTCCTCCACTTGAACATCGCGCACCAAACTAAACAACCTCAGCCAGCGTCGTTTCCACTCAGGATAATCGTGCTCGTCGACGCCATGATCCTTCGGACCATCACACAAAACGATCCGCAAAGGCTTCGTCAACGTCACAGGCGTAAACGAATTTGCCGCAAAATCCAGATTTTGAAATTCACTCCAACTTCGATAAGCAGGCTGATCCTCGCGCACCACGGCCGTAGGTTCCAGCGGATTGCGTTTCAGAAAGACCAATAGGTCATTGAGATCGTCCGCAGAAAGCGCATCGACCAATCCATTGGGCATCAACGAGATACTCGCTGGTTTCATTTCCTCGATCTCTTCACGTTCAATTTCGCGGCGACTGCCGTCGACCAAACCCAACAGGAGGCTCGCTTTATTCTCATTGGCCAACGGCACCCCAGAAATCACTTCACCACTTTCAAGCCGCACCATGACCATGAGATGATCGGGATTCAACGTAGCGTTTGGCTGCCGGATATCTCGCAGAATACTGGCGTCGTCGCGGAAAGCCAGATTACTCAAATCAGGTCCCACTGCTCCGCCAGGCAAACCTCGCAAAGTATGGCAACGCGAACAAAGTCCAACACCAAAGTAGATTTCTCGACCATGTAACCAACTACCCGCGGGTATCTTCGAATCCCAAGCTTGTTCTAGGCTCGCGATATCCGCCCCTCGGTCGTTCGGCTCCTTCGGCACAAACGCAGGTGTAAAGCGATTCAAAGACAAATTCCGGGGCGTAGCGTCGCGTTTAGTGCTAAAGGCGATCGTCATGTCGCAACTAGAAAGTGGTCCTGTCCGCATTTCGATTTCCAACTCCAGTTCTTTTTCTTCGGGAGCCAATGGAATCGAAACTTTACCATCCCGAACTGGCCAGTCCTTACCATTGGCACCAACGCGCTGAATCTCGCCATTCTTGCCACTTCGTAATTGGATCACCCCCGCTTCAAACTCTGGCTCATAATCAAGTTTCGCACCAACTTGAACACGTGGTTGAAGCAAATGCGATACATCCACTCGAAACGCATACGTCAGCTTCCCGGGCTGTTGCGTAGCTGCGAAAAAACTCTCATGTTCAGAACTTCCTTGCGTCCACTGGTGATTGAGTGCGTGTTCCAAATGGGGCAACACGACATGGCGTTGCTCTTGTCCATCCTCACGGCTCCAAGTAACCGCAACACCTCTCATGTCGCACACCAAATCGATACCTGACTCTGGCTTCACCGTTTGCTGTTCCGATTCTATGTTGCTTGGCATCGATGGAAGCACAATCGACACTCGGTCACGTTGATTCAAGCCAGCTGTCAATAATTTCAGTGTGCGTCGATCGGGCGTTAACGAAACACCTAACAGTGGCAAGTCACTCCGCAAACTCTCTCGCTGCATCTGCACCACAGCATACGGTGGTGCCAAAGTTTCGAACCGATCTCCGGCAGCGTTGTAAGGACCACTTTCCAAATGGATTCCCTTGCTCAAGAGGGCGATATAATCGTCACTAAGCGGCTGGTCAAAAGCCACACTCAATTCGTTCGGACCGCTGCTCCATTGAAACACCGGTTGCGGTAATTGCTGATCTACATATTCAATCAGGTAAATGGATCCCTTCCCTTCTGGGCCGGTGCCCCAATCGGGAGGGCCACTATGGCAACAGACCAACAAACCACCAGCGGGCGTCACGGAACAATCGATCGTCAACTGATTAAGGCAAGCGATCACTGTGTTGGTAGCCATATAGCCATTCGAGCCGCGAACCACATCCGTTCGAAATATTTTCCCTCGCGATTCGCCGCAGACAAACGCACTCGTTTTCCAACTTTTGGGTCCAAACAAGGGGCCTCCGCATACCGATCGGTTAAAGAACAACCCGCACGTCGATTGGTGCTGTGGCCCATAGTCGAACACACTGGGCTCGTCGATGACCTGAGGCAAATGCTTCGGGTGGTAGGGTGGAAAGCCGTAGTATTTGTCGCGTTGAATGTGAAGCAATTCATCAAAAGGATTGCCGTTGCTCAACCACGTCGCCCCTTCTTGATCGGTCGCAAACAAATCGCCCTCCGCATTAAAATCGAGGGCGACAGGAAAGCGAACCCCTTTGCATATCGATTCACGCGACTTCCAATCAGGCGAAATCTTGATGATATTCCCTCGTTCGCTTTGCAAATCGAAATCGGCTTTCCCTGCGTTATCCAGCAGATAACCGTTGGCATAATTCGTTGTACCCAAGCCGAAATAGATGGATTCATCCGGGCCAACTGCAATTCCTAGAGCGTCCACGTTTTGCGTTATCTCTTTCCAACCTGTTGCAATAATCTGTTCTTCATCGGCAACATCGTCACCGTCACGATCGTGCAAGAACGATACCTTGCCTTTCGAAGCAACGATCACACCCTTGCCGTGCGAATAACCTTTCGGCGCCACATACATTCCCAGTGGCCCGCGCAGTCGCCCGTTATTCTCCCAATAGATTTGCGAATGGTCTTCCAGCCCATCACCATCGGTATCCGTCAACAAAAAAACATTTCCGTTGTAGCCCAGCGCGAACAGCTTGCCATCATCGCGATAACGGAGGTTATTGATGTTGGTTAGGTCCAATGGCAATTTGCGAACACGAAACCCAGGCACCAACATCTGCACCTCAGGAGTTGCTTCTAACGGCTCGAGCGGATGCCGAGCAAATGTTTCTTTTACCCCTGTAAACAACGAGCGATGTTTTTTCGTCAAATACTCGCGGACAACTTGTTGCTCTCCAACGTCCAACGCTCCGTTGTAAACAATGAGTTCCGCTAAACAACCATCCCAAAATCCGCTAACTCGCGCAGGCTTGGTATCGTTCGAGTAGTAGCGTGCCCCCAGCCATGCCAAGTCCGAAATCATCGGTTCGTGACGTCGTGGTCGACTCTTTTGTTCAACGCCATTCATCCACACGTTCACTTCGCTTTTTGAAACGCGTATTTCAAAGAGATGATATTTCTGAAGCGGGTGGTTCCCTTCGCTGAAGTCCAATGCACCTGAAAATCCTGATCCTTCAATGTTGATCGCTTCCCAGGTCGATGTGGCAAGTGGCCCTAGGTCAATGTTGAGTCCTGTTACATAGTCGTTGCGAGATTGTTGGGCAGCCGAGAAGAAGGAGCGAAACAACCCACTATTTTTATCAGCGGATACCACAGCAAACAGCGTTAGCTCAGCATACGATTTACCTAAATCAATCCGCAAAAAGTCATCTTGACCATCGAATCGAAGCACACGTTCCCCAGCGAACGACTCTAACTTTGGGAATGCTGCGTCGATGTCCTGACGCGCGTGATGCTGTTGGCCGGATGAATCGTATACGACATCCATCGCTTGCCCCAACACCAGAGGGCGATTTTGGGCGTCGGTCCAAGCTTGGCCTTGTTTCGCTATATCAAACCACAGCTCAAGTCCGTCGCGAACCGTCAATCGTTCATCCGCCCAGACAGGAAAACTGGGCTGCTTATCTTGCCCGCAGAGAGAACGTGGCGATGAAGCCGATAGCCCGACTAAGACTACGACATAAAACAAAATGGATCTAAGCAAGCAGAAGTAGTGCATAAGGATGGCGGAAGGAGAGTATTTCTAAGCAAGAATGGGACCTCCTATTTTACTGTCACCCGATTAGGCAAGCTAGCTCCCGCTGACGGAGTGGAAAAGCCACGTAACTAGGAATTGCAGCGCGCAGCGGTAATCGTGAGCGATCTCGGAGTCAACCGTACCCCACGCCTCCTCGAACGCCATGCGGCGAGGAGGATTACGATTACGAAGTACGAGTTACGATCACGACGACGAATTACGATAACGAAGTACGACGACGAAGTACGACGACGAAGTACGAAGTAAGAGCTACGAATTTTCACCGCGAAGGTTTTCGGCAGCGCGAGTTTGTTCGTAGGTCGTACTATCCTGCACCGGGGAAGGCACGAAATGAGGAAGCATAACATCGCCATCCCGCACTGATCGATAAGTCTCGGGATTGACCTGAGAACCGTTCCAGCGCCCAACAGCGTGACCCCACAAAATGCCGCCGATATACAGGGGATTGGCATAATCAGGAAAAAAAGTCCCCGCCGCACTCCCTACATACGTTCCATATGCGGGATACAAAACATGATAACCTTCCTTCTCGAGTGCCGGATTTCCCAAGTATTGCAAGTAAGCCACCACATCGCGACTTGCAACCGACTCATGCCACAGCGGTACCACGGGAATCAAGTAGATTGCTCCGTAAGTGCCCGGATACTTGCGGCGCGAAAAGTCTTTGGCATGTGCTGCCTCATGCAAGGTGATAACCGGAATGTCACTGTAAATGTGCACGGTACCAGTGTAAGGATTGTAGTGATCACCTCCAAATACACGGCCCGGTAAGATTGCTTCACCAGCTAAACTCAAAACACCTAACGTGTACCGCCACCCCCAGCCCACGCTTTTGTTGGCCCGCAGCCGATGCCAATCTTGAATCGGCGCATATTGATTCAAACGAAACTTGACGTGATACAAACCATTGTCGTCGATGTATTTCGCCAGAACCTGCTCGGTCTCTGGCGAAATGTAATGCCGATCAGCTCGGGAGTCCCACAGGATAATCTTGGATGGAATCCCGATGATCCAGCCCACCGTATCGAGGACCGGCATTTCGCGACCACGTTCTATCACCGGCTTGGTCGCTTGCAGTTGCTCGTCACACGTGAAATATTTGTCAACGGGAATCGGTTGGGGTGTTAATACATGACATCCGCTGCTCAATAGCAGCACAAAAACAAAGCACCAGAGAAGAGAAGTTCGCATCGGCAAGCTGCTCGATACACGCAGCAGCCCATTATGGCCTACAGCGTTGCCGATGGAAAACAATGTCTTGAGGGCACATCCTTGCGCCATAGCAAAACCTAATTCGTGAAAGTTTATGCGATGCAACAGTGCTTCAATATACCGTCCGAATCGCTCACATAGCCCACAAAGAACTCGCCGAACTCACCGTAGCGCGCACTCGCTTTATCAAAGCGCATCTTGTAAACGATGTCTTTGAGATACTGCGGGTTGCGAGCCCAGAGTGTAACACCCCATTCCCAATCATCGAGCCCGACAGCAACCGTTACTAATTGGCTGACCCGACCAGCGAAAGCCATTCCGCTTTGGGCATGTTCGGCCATCATCTCGTTGCGTTGCGAATAAGGCAAATCAAACCAATTCGCTCCTACCACGCGGGCTTTATTCATGGGATAGAAACAAAGCGATGGCCAAGGTGGGATCTCAGGCCGCAACCGCTGCTCGTTCATCATCGGCAAGCGGCGTTCATAGGCGGCAACCTTCGCGGCAAAGGCTGGGCTAGCGGGATCCTCGCCACCGTTTTTCAATCGTTCTGCATATTGCTCGGGCGATGGAACATACTCTGATATTTCGGACATCGACACAAAAGAATACGTTGGTTCCAAAGCTGGCCCCAATGGCGACGCCATAAGTTGCTGATGAACGGCATCGATCTTTAGCGGGTCGTTATCGAGCATCATCAACATGAAGTCCGCTTTATGACCGCTGATGATCGCCGTTTGCAATCGCTCTGTTGGCACGCCAGCTTGATGTGCCAAGATCTCCTTCCATGCCTGCTTACCCGCGTTTTTTTGATGGACGCTCATTCCCGCTAACGCAGCCCGGTTAAAGCGATAGAAATAGTGGGTGCAGTGCCAACCTTGTACAGGAACAATCGAGGGTTCTGGAAGTTCTGTGGGGCGGTGCGAAGGTGAGTTCATGATTCGTTTCTGGCCTGTTGTGCTTAATAACTTTCAACCTTCGTCAGCTTACCCTGTCTCATCCAGCTTGCAAACGGCCCATTGGACTCACCTATTCAAAAGCCCACTGGGTATAAGCTTGTTGATACCCAAAACTACGATGAGGATGTGAGTGCGGTTTAGCACCAAACCAGCCATAAGCATAGGGACTCACTTGTCGCTGCTCCAACACGGGTGCTGTCTGGCGATGCAATTTTTGCCCAACATGATTACTGGACGAACGATCCAGTACCAAATATTTATGTCCCTTGGAATCCCAACCTGGAACCACAAAGTGCGATGGCCTAACGTTGGTTACAACAGGCGCTTGCACCACACGCATTGGTGTGCCACCCACTGTGGCATCCTGACTGGGAGTCATCGAGGTCAATTGTTGGGGCTTTTTCACATTGAACTGACGAGGCTCTTGGCCCCGCAGATCCTGCGAAACCGCCAACATCAATATCCAACATGGCAATGCGACCAAGCAAAATGTGGCTCGAACCATCCGCAACTCCTTTGCTAGCATCCACCATCTTATTGATAGAACCTACCTCAACTATCGTCGCTTCGATCTGTTAATCTGTAACAATCGTGCCAACATTGCCGACTCAAAAGACGTGACGGTTCGAAATCGAAATGCTGGCTTAACTCATCGCCTGGCGGTCGCTGGCCCACTTCAACGCTCCGCATGGGCTTGTCCCAGAATGGCACAAGCAGTGACTTGCAAGGTGTTGGCGAAGAAATGGCTTTAGCCGTTTCTTCGCAAGTTATGGTGAGGCTAGTTCAATGCCAACACCCATAACCTTGTGGCATTCGGGCCTGCCACAGCAGGAGCAAGACTGACCAAAAAAACGAGCATATAAAGACGCTTTTTCCTTTTTGCACGATCAATGCGACCGAAGCCGTGTACCGTTAGAGAAGTAAAACCGATGCTAACGCATTGCGGCTAATCATACTCGTAACGAATGAAGTCAACAAAACATAGATGAGTGTTAAGCTGTTTCTCAATATAGCATTTTCGCTCGACATAGCTTGAGTTTGAATCGGGGAATCACTAATCTCTATGACTCCATCATTCCTCTTCTCCCTCTCCTTTTCACGACATTACCAACCATGACTGTCATCACCTCACTGTTTTCACTTGGCTATTTATTTCTAGGCGTTATTCTGCTCGGATTACTGGGCCTTCTCAATGCCATATGCCTGAGGCTGGCGATCGCCATCTTGAAATCTCCGAAAATCGACTTTATCAACTCCTATATTATCGTGACGGTTTCAAGCTTTACATCGATTATGTTCTTTCTAAGCACGCAAGGTCTTGCTCTTTTGGGCCGTTCTTCTCTTGAAGGTCTAGCAGGGGGCCGTGGCAGTTTTTACCAAGACATTTCGAGTCTTTACTTAGTTTATTGCCTCGTCTTTTCCTTACTAGTAAGCACCATTTTTCTGAGAAGACTTCGACCTGATTCCGACACATCCCCTCTTTCATTCAGCGATGCCTTCGGTCTCATCGCATTCTATCACGCAATATCCTATTTTGTGATCGGCGTTTTGGGGACACTCTTATTTACGATCTTTATCGGCTTTATGACGATGCTCAGGGGATTCTGATTAGTGCATCTCGCCCGGAACTTAATCACTGAAAACACTCTGCCTGAATAAGGATCACCGTTTTGCAAACTGTATTCCAGAGGGACACTGGCCGTGTATTTTTTAGGGCTACCGAAGCAGGATATATCAGTCTTCGCGCCCCCCCCTCACTTGCTATCGTTGGCGTCAATTTGTGGGAAGCAATTCCGTATTGCAATGGTACGTGAGAAATTAAGCCATGAATCGACGACTAGCGATTTCGATTGGAATGCTGATGTTAGCCGGGTGCAGAAACAGGGTCCAGTCGTATGACGACACACCCGACCGATTCCTTCCCACAGACAATTGGTTAGGCTGGTATTTTCATCGCGTATCGGCCAAATTTGTTTTGCCTTTGAATAATCCTGCCCACACCTTGAGTCGCCCTGACCGTCCTCCAACCATTGTCCAAGGGCAATCACCTGATAGTTCGGGCAAAAATGGAATGACCATCTTGAGCAATGTTGCGAATGTTCGCCCGGTTTCTGCCGAAGTCGAACTCGAATACGATGTCAACGAGGATAAACTTCAACAGAAGCATGAGATGGTGGTAACGCTACACTGGCCCAATCGTAATCGACGAGCCGATGAATCCAACACAACATTTACAGAATCGCGCACTGTCCCAGTTGATTATCACGATATTCGGTACTTCCTAGAAGGTTCCAGTGTATTTCGAGTCGAGTACAATGAACACTACTATGGAATCAAGGACACACCAATCGACACACGCTCAACTCAGTTCGCGACTAACTTGGAGATCGAGGTGGATCTTGAAATCTTGGGGCCGAATCCCAGTAGTGACTGGCGAAAACCTGTAATGTATCGCGATGTTCGCCCGTTATTTACTCTAGCCGAGCGAGCCTGGCCAGGGCTCAGCTAGACCCGCAAGACGTCGACGGTGCTTGCGATCATTTCAGCGGCCCGATCGACATCCTCTTCGGTGGTTTGCCAGCCGACACTGACACGAATCGTGCGTTGACCGGTTTCAGCGAGTAAACCTAATGCTCGAAGGGTTGGATTGCGACTTGGAGCCGAGGGGTCGATATCGCGATCAATGACAGGCCCCAAACAAATCTCAGGTAGATGACGCAGTAACTGCTCCGACTTCATGTTGGGTAATTCGATGCTCAGCGTATTCGGCAACCGTTCCGCTTGGCGCGCATGAACGATGACCGATTGATTGAGTTCAAATTCAAGTCGAGCCAGGAATCGATCTCGCAATTCGACCATACGATCCGCACCATCTTGCAAGGCCGTATCGATCAAGCGTGCCGCATGTCCAAGTCCGACAATGTGAGGTACGTTGCGTGAACCAGGCCTTAAGCCACTTTCGTTTCCTTCGCCGAACATGATCGGTTGCAAAGGTACCCCCGCTCGTACATACAGCCCTCCAATTCCTTTGGGGGCATACATTTTGTGACCGCTAAAGGAGAGCAAGTCCACATTTAACTCTTCGACCAAAGTCCGAATTTTTCCGATCGATTGCGATGCGTCGGTATGCACGACGATATCGCGTGAACGACACAATTCGGCAATTTGGGCGACTGGCTGAATTGTCCCCACTTGATGATTGGAATGCATCACACTGACAAGTCGCGTGGCAGGTCGGAGTGAATTTTCAATATCATCAATGGCGATCACTCCGTTCTTGTCACAACCGATGACCGTTAAGCCCCAGCCTTGCTGCTGAAGATGCTCTGCGCATTGCGTGACTGCAGAATGCTCGAAGGCTGAAATGATTAAATGTTTGGGTGCGTTGGATGGAAGTTGAGATGCAATTTGGGATGCGCTTCCCAAGAGCGCCAAATTAATGCTCTCGGTTCCTCCTGACGTGAAGACCATTTCGGTGGGATGGCACCCTAACAACTTGGCCACACTTGCGCGAGAGTCTTCGACCGCCTCTTGCGACGCGCGTCCCAGCCAATGTGAACTGCTAGGGTCAGCGAAGAAGTCGCCCAAAAACGGCTGCATCGCATCACGAACACTACCTGCGACTGGTGTGCTGCTGTTGTAATCGAGGTAGATCGTGCGCATCAAAAACGTGCCTAAGTCAACCTGTAGAGGAAAAGTTGCAATAGCTCCATTCAGCTTGGCCCAATTCGGCAACGCAACTCTGCAAACCATTGGACGAAACAAAAAGCCATTTTCGCCCTCAGGATGTGAGAGCCGTAGCAATCATTCGGGCAGTAACGAGGTGAGACAAGCCTTTCCTGCGGCCCATTTGCGACGATACAATGGGAAATGGCAGAAAAACCGGACTTAGGGACGGAATTCGCGCCTAGATTTGCCAGAACCCCCGCCGAGCTACGAATAGGGCAATAAGCAAGGAGAAAAAGTTATGGCACGTGCAGATCACATTCGAGTTCGGTTTTGCTGGAAGGGTTTTATTCCCTATTGGCACCACGGCATCGATATGGGGGATGGAACCGTTGTGCATTTCACTAGCGGGCTCCCCTTGAACGCGACTTCAGGAACTGCAGAAGTTCGCGACGAAGAGCGTCTCGCCGAAATGAAAATTCGCCGCACTCCGCTGGAAGAATTCCGTTGGGGCCACAAATTCGAAGTGGTAAAACACTCGAACTCCCTCGACGCAGATACCGTTGTCCTGCGAGCCACCGAATCGATTGGTGACCAAGCCTATATTCTTTCGCAAAACAACTGCGAACATTTTGCCTCATGGTGCAAAGTCGGTACAGCTCGAAGTTGGCAAGTGGAAGGCATGGAGTCCCTGGCCCAAAGCGCGGTCTCAGCCACGACTAAAAGCGTGCTCGCCGTAGCTGCCAAAAAGCAAATTACCTCTGCCGCTTTGACAATGATTTCGCGACCGATTGCGACGGCAGCGACCGCTATCCGCCCTATCTTTTTGCTGGCCGATGTCGCTGAGTATTGCTCGTACGTTACCGCCCAGAAAATGGGTTATTCGGACGATCATGCCAAGAGTGTGAGCCGTTGGACTGGTCGCTCTACGGCAGCTGCCATTGGGATGGTAACGGGTGGCCCTGCCGGTGCAGCCGCAGCGGTAACGGTCCACGAAGTTACCGGGCGCATCGCTGAATCGATTTGCGGAACGGTCAAGAAGCAAATCGCGACACCAGTTGCCTCTTGAAAATCTCCATCGCTCTAGCGCGATGCGATAACACGGACTTTACGGTCGAACCTAATTCGGCAAAGGTGAGGTGGTATTCGGCTATTTCGAACAGCGGATCGTAGCCGAACCCCTGCACACCGCGCGGAGTGGTGAGGATTCTACCCCAACATTTCCCTTCGGATTCAATGTGAATGTTCCCATCGGGATCGGCTAGTACCGCCGTGCTCACGTAGTAAGCGGCCCGCTGGTGATCCTTGAATTGAGCCATATTCTCCAGCAACAAGGCGTTGTTGGATTGGTCGGTTGCGTTCGGACCAGAGTACCGAGCCGAGTAGATGCCGGGGGCCCCATCGAGGGCAGGAACGACGAGTCCGCTATCCTCGCCAATGCACCATTGACCAAGAAATCGGGCTTGCCCAACCGCCTTGAGCCGGGCATTTTCGATAAATGTCGTCCCATTTTCCTCGATTTCGATCGATTTCTCGAAATCGGCGAGGTTTCGGAGCTGGTAACCCAACGGTTCCAGCAGTAAACGCATTTCCCCCAATTTCTTACGATTCGTGGTAGCTACCACAATGGGGGCTGTCGGCGGAGTTATTAAATTTTTCAATGCTGCTGAGTTCGTCATAAGAATTCTGGTTTCTTGGTCGCCGGTTCGGTATGCTTAATCGTTAAGAAATGCCGTCTGGGAGATCTGATCCGGGGAGAAAGCTCGGGAAAGATGGTCCCGGCTCGCACACCGAACCGATCCCAAAGGTCGGCGATGTCGTAGCAACGGTATCGTTAGCCATGCAGTAAAGTACGAATAAAACATAAAAACAGGATGAACGGCATGACGGGTTCGGGTGTAACGGATGCTCTATCAAACGAAGCCATTGAGCGACTACAAAAGGCCCGACAACGAATCCTGGACCAATTATCTCAGACGATTGTTGGCCAGCAACAGGTTATCGAAGAATTGCTGATATGTCTTTTCTCGCGCGGACACTGTTTGCTTGAAGGTGTACCGGGTTTAGCGAAAACTCTTTTGATCAGCAGCTTGGCCAAAACGATGAGCTTATCGTTTTCGCGCATTCAGTTTACTCCCGACTTGATGCCTGCGGACATTACGGGAACTGAGATCATCGAAGAAAATCGCGTCTCTGGGGCGTTGGAACGTCGCTTCATGGAAGGTCCGCTTTTCTCGCAGGTGATTTTGGCGGACGAAATCAACCGCACGCCACCTAAAACACAAGCGGCGTTGCTCGAAGCGATGCAGGAGCGAACGGTTACTGTCGGCAGGTCCCGCCATCAATTGGCCGATCCATTTTTTGTTTTGGCAACCCAGAACCCAATTGAGCAAGAAGGTACCTATCCGTTGCCTGAAGCTCAGCAAGACCGGTTCATGTTCAAGGTGCTGGTCGGCTATCCGAGCTTCGACGAAGAATTCGAAGTGGCCCGCAGAACGACAGGGACGATGTCCGGTCAAATCGAGCCTGTGTTAACGGGTGCTGAGATTTTAGAATTGCAGCGCATGGTACGGGCCGTTCCCATTTCGGATCATCTGATTCGCTATACTTTGGCATTGGTACGTCAAACTCGTATTGGCCAACAAGGCATCCCCGAGTTTGTGCAAGATCAAGTTGGTTGGGGAGCGGGACCACGTGCCGTTCAAAATCTGATCTTGGGAAGTAAGGCTCGTGCGCTGTTGCACGGTCGGGCAAGTGTTTCACCGGAAGATATTCAAACGTTGGCAAAACCCGTATTACGTCATCGAATGGTGGTCAATTTCGCAGCGGAAAGCGATGGGATCACTACAGATCGCGTGATCGAGCAATTATTGGCAGCCACACCGACAAACGAGGATGAGTTAACCCGCGATGCCCGATTCAAGAAGATATTTGCCTCCTGATGCAACCAAGCGTCTCGGACGCCTTGAGTTACAGGCACGGCACATCGTAGAAGGCTTTTTGTCGGGAATGCATCGCAGTCCCTACTTTGGTCAATCGATCGAGTTCGTACAACATCGTCAATATGTTCCTGGCGATGATTTGCGGCATATCGATTGGAAGGTATGGGCGCGGCAAGATCGTCTCGTTATCAAGCAATACGAAGAAGAAACGAACCTCCGGTGCACACTTTTGGTTGACGGCTCTGCCAGTATGTCTTACGGCAAAGCAGGACAAACCAAATATGACTATGCGCGCCTTCTGGCAGCCTGCATCAGTTACATCGTGTTACGTCAACAAGATTCCGTAGGGTGCGTGGTGTTCGATGACCGCATTCGAGCTCGTGTTCCTTGGCGGTCACAGCACCAACATCTGCGCACGATTGTCGAATCGCTCGAGCACCAAACACCTAAAGACAAGACCAATCTTGATGGCGTGTTCCGAGATATCGTCAGTACCTTTCCGAAGCGTGGCTTGATGGTTCTCATCAGCGATCTCTTGGGAGCGGAACAAGAAACATTGCGTGGGCTGGGGATGTTGCGACGAGCTGGGCATGACGTCTTGGTCTTCCACGTTTTGCACGACGATGAACTCGACTTCCCTTTCAATGACCCAACGCGATTTGAAGGGCTGGAGTCCGATGCCAACTTAACCTGCAATCCAAGAGCTCTGCGTGAAGGATATCTAGAAGCCTTGCAACGCTTTTTAGAACGCGTACGCAAAACAACGGCAGCCCAGAAAATCGATTATCAGTTGGTGAAATCTAGCGACGCACCCGATGCCGCCTTGGCTCGTTTCCTGCACGCCCGCATGTCTCACCACTCCCATTGATCTAACTTCCCAAACCCTATTTACACTCCAGCGAGTTTGTTAGAAATCCTGAACCGTTTATGCAGTTTCTTTTTCAACCCTTAGTCTTTGGATTTTTATTGGTCTTAGTGCCATTGCTGGTGCACTTGATCAATTTGATCCGCCATCGCAAGCAGCCTTGGGCGGCCATGGACTTTTTGTTGGAAAGCTATAAGAAGCACCGTCGCTGGGTCTTGCTCAAACAATGGCTACTCCTCATTTGTCGCATGCTGGCGATGGCCGCACTGGTCGCGATGCTCGCAGGTTGGATCAGTTCCAATCGATGGTTGCCTAGCTGGCTCGGACAACAAGTTGTCCATCATTATGTTTTGCTCGATGATAGTTATTCTATGACGGATGGCCTGGAAGGCGAAACGGCTTACGGTTCGGCTCTTCAAGCTATCGATGCCATTGTTCGTCAAGCAGCGCTCGATAATGCCGAACATCGTTTGACCTTATTGCGATGGAGTCGCAGCAGTCTGGCGAGCCAAAATGAAAATGGTTCCGCCTCGATGGCAGCCGACTTCCTCGCGACCTCGATCCCCAAAGAAAATGAAAAGTTCTTGGACAAGATCAAGTCAACACGTCCCACTGGCTTAGAGCTTTCACCAGAATCGGCTCTCAGTTTGGTCCTACCCGTGATCGAAGGATTCCGTGGAGAACAAGCGAACCTATACATCATGTCCGACTTCCGCCGCAACCAATGGGATCGTCCGGAAACATTGCGAGCGGCCTTACAACCACTGACAGCGGCTGGCGCAGAAATTCAACTTATTGATTGCGTTCGTCATGAACATGAAAACCTATCCGTGGCCGCCTTAGAACCAGAACAGGAAGTCTGGGTTGCCGGTGTGCCCCTCTTTATCGATGTTCAAGTGCGCAATCATGGACAACAGACCGCTCGCAATGTCCTCATAAAGCCGCGCACCATCGAATATGCATCCGGCCAAGTCAAACCGGTGATTGATCAACCCTATTCGGGTGTCATCACAGAACTAGCTCCTGTCATCATCGACCAAATCCCACCGGGTGAAGTTGTATCGCGTCGCTTCCAAGTCTTATTCGAAAGTCCTGGCGAACACATTATCGAAGTTCGTTTGCCAGACGACTCTGTCGCCACCGACAATTTGCGGGCCTGCACCTTGCCACTGACAACAGGCCAGAAAGTTCTCTTGGTCGATGGTGACCTCACTCGATCTAATGCATTCTACATGGAAGCTGCCCTAAATCCTGGCGCTATTGCTCGAACCGGTTTGCAAATCGATATTCATAGCGAGTCATTTTTGCGCGATGAAAGCGATGAAATCATCTCGCAATACTCCGCCATCTACATGCTCGATCTACCGCGACTGGAAGAGCCCACTATCGGGAAACTCGAACGATTTGCACAGCGAGGCGGTGGCATCTGTTTCTTTGTGGGTGATAACGCGGACAAGAACTTTTACAACGAACGGTTGTTTAATGGTGGCAGTGGTTTATTCCCCGCTGAGTTAGGAGATGCCGCTCCTTTGCCTGAGGCCGCTGCCGAAGAAGATCTTTCCGATATGCTCGCCCTGCCCCATCCCGTTTTTGGTCCCCTCCTCTCTTCCGCAGGTTCACCATTTCGGCTGTTGCGTGTGCAACGTTATGTAGAGGCAAAACTAACCGACGGTGCAACCTCAGCCACCCCAACTCCAACGGATTCAACGTCTGATACGACTCCTTCCAACACAGACGAAAAGAAGTCGGTTACTGCAGTGCAAATGGTGGCCAAACTGCGAAATGGCAAACCCTTTATTCTTGATAAGTCTTATGGTGAAGGCCGTGTCATGACCGTCATGACCAGTCTCTTGCCCAACTGGACATCATGGGCCCAAGACCCTACCTTCGTTGTGTTCGCGTTGCGCAGTGTCGGATATCTGGGAAGTTTCCGACGCGCTCAAGTGGGTGTACCAAGCGGTACACCATGGTCCGAAGAAATGTCGCTGCAGAGGTTTCTACCTGAACTTGAATTCTTGATTCCTGCTGGCAATAGCGGAACGCGACTACCGCTGAAGAGTGTCGCCAAACCACAACCCAAGAAAGATGAAGCCGATTCGGAACTCAAAGGGGACGCTACCCTTTCGGTATTCGAGCCTGAATTATCAGAGGACCTAGTTCACCAACTTCTTACGCCCGGTGTCATCGAAGCGTGGCGTACAGACATTACCGGCAATAGGGAAGTTCACAATCGCGCTTTCTATGCCCTTCCCGCAGAAGGTAATTTGCAAAAACCTAGTCCGAGTGAACTCATTGCCAACCTAAGACCCGTTTCCGTCAAACATCGTTATGCAGAGAACTTAGCAAACAGCATGTTGACAGCAGGCTTGGTAAATCGCGACACCTTGTTGATGGCCATTCTCATCGGGTTGCTTTTGCTCGAACAAGCATTAGCTTATTGGGCTAGCTTCCATCCTCCTGTTAGAAAGGGAGGACTAGTATGAACACTAGCGAAGTCGTCTATCGTTTCACTCGACTCGACAGTATCGACCAGTGGTGGAAATGGGCAGTTGTCGTCTTGGTGATTTTCGCGCTGGCAGCCTATTTTTGGATCTGGTATCGAAAAGATACTCAAGAACTCTCGAAGCCTTTGGGTTGGGGGTTATTGATCCTTCGGCTTACCGCATTGGTCGGCATCGTTTTCTTTTTCTTCCAATTGCAGAAGAGAACGGATGAACGAGTCGTTCGGCCCTCACGTGTCGCTTTGCTGATCGATACGAGTTTGAGCATGACGCTTCCATCGCAATTGCCGGATAGCAATCAACCGGTACCTCCTTCACGTATTGAGCAGTTATTGGAAGAGTTCGATAAAGGCAGCTTGCTCCCAATTCTGCTTAAGCAACATGAAGTCGTCGCATACCGTTTCGATTCCACGTCACGTCCAGTGCAGATGGCGCAATTCCAGCGCGACAATACCAGCGCTGAGGCATCGAACATCAATGACGTTGACCAGAATGTGATCAACAACGCGAGATTATTTGCCTGGATCGCGGCGGGAATTTTTGCCGTGGGCTTGGTTTCATTTCTGGTCGGCCTGACAGGGCGCTCTCGGCGTAGTAAGCCAGATTCGATTGGCTATGCCTATCTGGTCACCACCGTGGCGGGAATTTCGGCGGTTATCATTTTTGGCATCGCCTTGATTCGCGTCCCAGAGATGCCAGTGGCAGAGTTGTTCAAGTCGACCGAATGGACGCCACCCGTGGTAACCAATACCGATGCCGCAGAAAAGCCCACGAATCCCAAACAAGATCTTTTGAATCGCCTGATTGCAGATGGTACCGAAACGCGACTTGGCGATGCACTTAAAGCTCTGCTCGAACAAGAACGTGGCTCTGCACTTTCTTCGGTAATCGTTTTCACCGATGGTAGAAGCAACTCTGGTATCGATCCCGTCGCAGCAGCGCTGTCGGCCAAAGGCATGTCCATTACCGTTCACGCGATTGGCATGGGCTCTGAAAAGAATCCTCCGAACGTTCGACTGGTCGAACTGGAAGCCCCAAAACGAGTCTATCCGGGTGACTCATTCACCATCACTGCTGTCGTGCAAGCCAACGGTTTGGCCAAGGAAACAGCTATCGCCCGCATGCGACGACGCTCCGCCAGTTCCAGTAGTGCTCCTTGGATTACCGAAGACGAGAAGCCAGTTCAATTACCAGCCGACGAGCAATTCACCAGCGTTACGTTCGAAGTCAAGCCATCGGATGTCGGCCGCTGGCTGTATGAGGTAAGTTTGTTACCACCGAAAGCCGATTCCAACGAAAAGGACAATCAACAAACTCGAGAATTACAGATCATCGAACGCAAGAATCGAGTGCTCATTGTTTCATCGGGCCCTACTCGCGAATACCAATTCGTGCGCAATCTATTGTTCCGAGACAAAGACATAGAAACGGGCTTGTGGCTGCAATCAGGTCGGCCTGGCATGTCTCAAGAAAGTACCACCATCTTGGATGAATTCCCATCCACGCAAGATGAACTCCTTAAGTACGATGCGATCGTGGCATTTGATGCCGATTGGCTGCAGCTTACGTTGGAACAACTCCAACTTTTGGAGAAATGGGTTGCCGAGCAAGCAGGCGGTTTGATTTTGATCGCCGGTCCAGTCGCTACACCGAAATGGAGTGGCTTTAGTGGCAAAGATGATCGAGTTACATTGTTGAGAAATCTCTCACCCGTCGAATTGGATGCTCGAGGAACAAGGCTCATTAGCTCAGGGCGTTTTGATGCGGACAAAGCGTGGAGCTTATCCTTTGCGGATGGTGCGATGCAAAACGATTTCCTGTGGTTGGATAACGATCCCCAAGTAAGTCAAGACGCGTGGAAAGAGTTTCCAGGCATCTATAGCTATTTTGCGACCTACGAAGCTAAACCGGGTGCCCGAGTTATTGCAACCTTCTCCGATCCCACTTCAGGTCGCAATGGTCAACAACCCGTTTATATGGCCGCTCAATTCTATGGAGCGGGGCGAGTCTTCTTTCAGGGATCCGGTGAAATCTGGCGCGTTCGTGAATTGTCAGATTCGTACTTTGACACGTACTATACCAAGCTCATTCGCTGGGTATCGCAAGGCCGCTTACTGCGTGATTCCGATCGCGGCATATTGTTGTTCGACAAAGAAGAAACGATGGTTGGCGAACAAGTCGCGGTTCGGGCGGTTTTGAAAGATGAAAAGTTTCAGCCATTGATGGAAAGTGAAGTCAAAGCAAATCTGCGTGATCCTGGCGGGCGGATATCGACCATCACACTGCGACCACTTCAAGATGCGGGACAACCTGGTGTCTATGTGGGCCAGTTCGTCTGTGGCAGCGAAGGCCTTTTTGAAATGGAACTACCGCTGGGCACACTCGGAAAACAAGAAATCTTGAATCAACAAGTGCTGGCCAAGGTGCCTGCCCGTGAAGTCCAAATGCCGCAGCGCAATGATGCTCTGTTGGCCGAGTTAACCCAGCGAGCGAACGGCCAGTACTTCCCTCAACTCTCCGATGCCCTTAAACCGAACGCAGCAGGAGTTCCAGCTTTAATCGAAGCGACACCAGCCCAAGATCAAATCAACAAAATTTTAGGCACGCCCGATCAGAAGTTTCAATTGCGTTTGATGGCGGCACTTATGGCATTGATTGGCGGCGCTCTTTCGTTAGAGTGGCTGTTGCGACGACTAAATAAACTTGCGTAACGATTGGATATGATGTCCACCGAAGGTCCCAAGCAAATTCCAGCGAATATCGTCAAACGGCTTGATGAAGTCCGTCGCGGTATCCGCACGTATATTGCTTGGGAAACTGCATTCTGGATCACCATTTGGCTATTGAGCTTGTTTTGGTTGGTCACTGCCGCCGACTATCTGCCTATTCGGGCTGGCAGCACAGAAATGCCTCAGCCAATTCGCGCGATCGCTCTAACCATTATTGCCATCGGCATTTTGATACTTCTCTATCGCGTCGGCTTGTCACGCTATTTCGTGAAGGTGAGTGACTCGTCTGCCGCAAACCTGCTCGAACGCCAGTTCCCACAATTGAGCGGCAAAGTCACTACGGCGATTGAATTAGCCAATAAACCACCTCCCCCCGAAACCAGCCCTGAACTTTATCACGCCTTGGTGACTAAAGTTACCGACGAAGCGGAGTCGCTGATCGCTCCCCTAAAGATCCAAGAGGTGTTTGATTGGAAGCCGCTGATTCTCAAAGGTTTATTGACGAGTTTCCTGGTTATCGGAACCGCAGCAACGGCCGCACAAAACACCAGTTGGTTTGTGTTGGCCGTAAAACGGCTCTTCGCGTTGTCGTCTGAAACATGGCCTCGACAATCACGACTCTATGCCGACGGCATACAACTCGTTATCCCTGGATTCTCGGGTGAAACGACAACTCGCAGACAACCTTTGGGATTCACTGATTCGACAGTGACTGTACCCCGAGGTAGTTCGGGCATATTGCGAATTGTTGCCGATACAACCGCGCCCGTTGTTCCCGATCTGTGTACCTTGGTGTATCGCATGCCCGATGGCCAGCGCGGACAAGCTGCACTCAAGGGCGTCAACGGTGGCCCCGAAAATGGCCAGCTCTTTATATTGGATGGACCACCATTTGAAAGTATGGTCGACTCCATGACCTTGGACGTTTACGGCGGAGACTTCCGATTGCGCGAGCAGCGAATCGTGGTCGTCGATCCGGCCATCATTACCGGTATGCAGGTCGATTGCATTTACCCTGCTTACTTGTATGAAAAAGAGACCGGACGCTGGGGGAAAGAAAAACTCGATTATCGATTTGGCATGCAAGTCCCAGAAGGAACCCATTGCGTTCTCATCGGCAAGTCGGAATCGGACTTGTCTTTCGTCGAATACACAGTACGCACTTCTGCGGACACTACGAATGCAACTCCTACTATTCTCAAATTACCTTGCAGTGGCAAAGAGTTTCAGCTTCCTCTTCAACCCTGGAAAGGAAATGTCGTTGTCGAATGCCTGGCATTCGATAAAGCTGGATTACCAAGTGCCCAAGTACAACGCTACCAATTGAGCTCGGTGCCCGACGCGCTCCCAAGTGTCAATACACGGTTAGCGGGAATCGGTACGGAGATCACCACCAAGGCCTATCTACCCTTGAAAGGTAAGATTACTGACGACCATCAAGTTGCCAGCAGCCAATTGGAATTCGGAGCTGCAGAAACAGGAACGGTTAAAGTGCCCATCCCGATCGCCGCCGATGGCTCAGTTGACTTTGTACTCGATTTGCAACAACTCACCGATGACGGCAAGCTTACCTTGCCCCTCAACTCGACTGTAGGACTTTCGGTAACAGCGACCGATTTATATGACCTCGACGGGGCTCCGCATATCGGTTTGGGGGAAGCGATTCAGTTGACTGTCGTCACTCCTGAACAGCTCATTTTATCGCTGGAAAAACGCGAATTGGCACTCCGAGGTCGATTAGAACAGATTCTATTTGAACTCACTGAAATGCAGGCTTTATTGGGCAAAATCGAAAAATCGCCATGGAATTCTGACAAACTCGTCGATGCTGAAGGCCTCGACACGGAAGAAGAGGAAACTTCTTCGGCAGATTCGGCGTCTAATTCTGCAGACGCACAGGCCAAGAAACTTGCCGCTGCTCGCCGTCGGCAAACTTTATTTGTACAACAGGCGTCCGTTCAAACGGACAAATCGTTCGATGAAGTGAACGGCATCTTGGCTTCCGTTTTGCAAATCCGAGATGAATTGATCCATAATCGAGTCGATAGCACCGACCGAAGAGAGCGACTAGAAATTCGCATTGCCGCTCCACTGAAAGCCAACTTAGAGGGGAATTTCGCCAAACTCCAGCAGACCATGAAGGGGCTGAACCGACTCCCGGCCAATGCGGCGGAAGGCCCTGCCCAAACGTCAGAAACGATTCAATTGAACAACCTCGTTATCAACGATTTGAATGCGATCCTGCAGAATATGCTGGACATTGAGTCCTATAATGAGATAGTGGATATGGTTCGCAACATGCTCGAACAACAAGAAAAGATTCTGGAACGCACGAAATCTGAGCAAAAACGCAAAGTGAAAGACCTCTTTGGTCCCTAAGCAATCGACAGCAATTGCGAAGCCAACGCAGGCCTAAACGCATAAAAGTTTGTGAGTTGGATCACTTGAGTTGGATCACTTGAGTTGGATCACTCGAGTTGTATCAATAAGGAGCAGAAACGTGAAAGTACGGTGGAGTCTCAACATCCCCGGTTTAGCGTTAGCTAGTATTATCTGGCTGATCGTTACTGCTCCTTTTGCCAGTGCATTTCAAGACGCGCCCGCACAACCTGCGGCAGCCCAAGAAGCGAGCCCATTGGCTGATGAACAGACGGGCTTGGCAAAGCAATTTGGTGATCTTGAGAATCTACTGCTTAAGCTTTCCGAAATTGAAGCTGACTCGAATCCTGTTCGCGCATCGATTTTGCAGCGAGCCTCCAAACTTGGTAAAGAATCGTCCCTTCAAAGTCGTTTGAAGGAGGCAGCCAAGTCGCTTGAAAACAAACAGTTCTCTCGGGCAATTGAAGAGCAAGAAGCGACCAAAGCTGGCCTTGAACAACTTCTCACGCTGTTGTTGAGCGAAGATCGCGATGATCGTGTTCGCGAGGAGAAGAAAAAGATTGAGGAGATGATCAAAGAAATTCAACGCCTCAATCGATTGCAAAAATCTCTCCGACAAAGAACAGAATCCGCAGAAGATCCACAGGAACTCAGCGAAGATCAAAATGGCTTGGCCGAAAAAGCAGGTGAACTAGCCGAGGACCTATCCGCCGGAGACGAGAAAAATCCCGACGCCAAAGAAACATCCGACGAAAACAAACCTGCCGACGATAAAGAATCCAACTCGACGGAACCCAACATTAAAGAAGGTTCTTCCGAGTCGAAGCCAAACGATAATCCTCAGCCAGAAACCAATAAGGAGGGTGACACCAAACCTGAAGAGAAGCCAGACGACAATAAGTCACCGTCGAACGGCGAACCACAGGACGGGGACAATAAGGCGGGCGATAAACCAGCGGAAAAGGGACCGGATAAAGAGCCCAACAGCAAAGATCCTAACGCCGATAAACCGAATGAAAGCCCCAAGCCTGAGAACACGGACCCCAACAAACCAAGCGACATGCCCCCCAACCAAGAAGATTCAGAGAACTCTAAAGCTCCGGAATCTGAGCCAGCAGATTCTAAACCAAGTGAAACTCCTAGCGGCGAACAGTCCCCACCGAAGGAGTCCGAACCATCTCCATCGGAATCGACCGAATCGCCAAGCGGCGAACCTAGCTCAAGTGACGAACCACAGCCCCCGAATTCCGACCAACCACCTCAGCCTCAAACTCCACAAAAGCGAGTCGAACAAGCTCGCAAGAAGATGGAAGATGCCAAAAAGAAATTAGAGAATGCTGAGAAAGAGAAAGCGATCGAAGCTCAGAAGGAAGCGGAAGACGAATTGCGAAAAGCGGTGGATGAATTAGAGCAGATCTTGCGACAATTGCGTGAAGAAGAAGTCGAACGAACATTGGTGCAATTGGAAACGCGCTTCCGCCGAATGCTGGAAATGCAACTCGAAGTGAATGAAGAAACCAAAAAACTAGATCGTATTGCAGCTGATCAACGCGAACGAGCCTGGGAGCAACGCGCTGTGGGCCTTTCACAGGGAGAACGGAAGATTGTAGATGAGGCACAACGGGCCTTGTTGCTGTTGCGAGAAGAAGGAACATCCCTGGCTTTCCCAGAAGCGGGAGAACAGTTATTAGCAGACATGCAAACGGTCGCGACCCGGTTAGATGGTTCCGACGTGGGTGCCCTGACCCAGACGATTGAATCGGAAATTGTAACCGGTTTGGAAGAAATCCTCGAAGCTCTCTCGACCGCACAAAAGGAAAATGAGAAAAAGAAAAGCCAAGATGGCTCGCCTCCGCAACCACCTCAGCCAGGCGAGCCACAACAGCAGCCGCTGGTCGATAAATTGGCCGAACTGCGACTGATTCGAACTTTGCAAATGAGAATCAACACCCGCACAATCAAACTTGCCGAATTGATGGGAACGAAAGAAGATGCAATTGGTTTAAGTGACCAAGGCGAGATGCGGCAACAAATCCGCGAGCTCGGAGGAAGGCAGCAACGGCTGCAACAAATCACTCGCGACATTGTGGTTGGGCGAGGACAATAAAGACAGGTAGGGAGCACCCCAGCGGTTGCTAGGTCGACATTACCCCAGATAGAGCCTTAGTCATGCATACCCTGTTTCGCAACAAATGGAGCCAGTTCGTAAGAGTTGGCTTGTTGTCTTTTTCCCTTGTGGCTCTCCCCTCTCCTCTTTTAACATGGAGTGCGGAAGTTGATGGGAAAATTAGTCGAACGGCAACATGGCAATGGCCTGATCCAACCACGATTGAAACTAAACTCGATGACTGGATGACATCGCGGTCCTTGCAACCTGATCGACAGCTCGAAGTGCTTAAGATTTGGATCGATCCGGCAGTCCCCAATCCTGGACCGCATACATTGGATCGACTTGTGCAGGTTCTTACGATGGTCGAGCCACGTATTACCGAATCGCTAAGTTCAGTTGCCCCTGATCGAGATGCAAAAACGCTTCCCGATTTATCGTGGATCGATTCGGAATTGCCAAGCTGGGCCCGCGATTCAATCCGTTTGGCAGTGGCCCGAAATTTGGTTCAACGACGCTGGTTTGACGAGGCGCTAGTAATCCTCGAACCGATGAGCATTGAAGCTTCGATCGATCCCAGTACGTTGTTGTACTATCGAGGTGCTTGCTATCACCACCTCTTGCGAAAGAAGGAATGCTTGGGGGATTTAAGCAAGCTATTGGAGCGGGAACTGGAAGTCCCGACCAGATACGCCGTAACCGCTCGCATGATGATGGCCGATATGGAGCCACTTAAAGCAGACTCCTTGGATGAAGTCGCGCGGTTGATGAACGATGTTAGTCGTCGCTTAGATTTGGGACGAGCCGGAAAACAAACGCTCGACGGCGAGCAGCAAGTGATCGAGAAGCTCGACAAGCTGATTGAGGATGTTGAGCAACAAATGCAACAACAGCAACAGCAACAACAGCAGCAACAGCAACAAAATCAAAACCAGAATCAACAGCAGGAAGGGCAGCAAGGAAAGCCTGCCGAGGATACAAAAATTGCTGGTGAAACAGGTCCAGGTGATGTGGATCAGAAGAAGTTAGGTGACAAAAGCGGCTGGGGTAATTTACCCCCCGCCGAACGCCAAGAAGCTTTGCAGAGAATCACCAAGGATTTGCCTTCTCATTATCGCGATGCCATCCAGGAATACTTCCGAAAGTTAGCGACGAAACCTCGAGACTAAATCGACAAAGAAAAGACGACTTTTGTTTGTTGTGGCTCACACGACATAGCTCGTACGTCGTGAGCCTAACTGGTTATCGTCAGCGAGTACGACGAATTACGAAGTAGAAGCTACGCGCAAGAGTGACGACCCATTAGCCATTGGCATTGAACCGAGAGAGCCTACATCCGACGATCCGACAGCTGGTGACATAAGTCCTTCGCTGACGCGATTCCACCTCAAGGGGATGGATGCCTAAGCGAGACAATCCCGTATAACATAAAGTTCGCTGAATCCAACTCAAGGGGGAACTCGATCTGCCGCGCGAGCTTCTCGAACTGTATCGTCCAGAGCTTAGTTGTGGGGAGTCTAGCCCATTGCAGCCCGTAAACTCTTGATCGAGTCTTCGCCGCAGTGCAATCTTTCCTTCAGCGACGCAACATCTAATCCTTCATTTGTTCTGGCTTTCGTGTCGGGTTCCGCTCGGGTCTGACAGCGATCGAATCTAATTCAAAAGATTCTACCACGTATAGTGGTTCATATTGAGTATGACCGACGTCTTGAGTTTTACTCCAGCATCGAGCCCATTGTTTATGAACCGCGAAAGTCCCGAAAATCGCGAAAGCTCCCGCGATGCGAATCAGTCAGAACTTCCATTTACACCGACAATCTGGTGTCGTATTCCAAAAGTGATTCATGGCAAGCGGAGAAGCTTTTTGAGATGAGCAATCATAAGTGCCGACCATTTTTTCTTGATCAATGTTTGGTTTGTTCAACGCAGTCCATTAGAGCACGACCGCTTGTGCGCGACAGGAAGCTTACGATTCGGCTTGATTGCCAAGGGGACGTAAACAAGGCGGGCGCAGGACTATTACCTCTGCATCGGCGTGATGGCTCGCTCGCGTTCAGCACTTGGTTACCCATTCTTCGCATCCATTTGCTCATTGTACCAAGCTAGATGCTGTGTAGTGTCATCACCGAAGCCCGCAGCCATCAACAGGTCACGCCAATCAGATTGAGCCAAGTAAATTCCGACAGCCAAATTCAGCGGCGAGTTTAGTGTCATCTTCAGTACTGCGAAGCGAATTCGTTCCATATCTTCTGGACTAGATTTATCGCAAAACGGAATGTTCGCGCTTACCGCCCGATACAGCATGTCAGAGATTAGAATTCCGTCGACATTAGAAAATAGGTTCAATATAAGGTTGCAAGTCCGAACTGATAGTGGGATGCCTCCCAATCGATCAGCTGGTCGATCGCCCGAATTGACTACGTTACCCGCGTGGTCAACCAGGAATCTCAAATCACATTTTGGGCAAATACCCCAGCACTGCACAGAGCTGAACTCAGTACCGCAGTCCGGGCATTGCCGCGACCATCTTTCACTAACTTCGACGATGTGGGCACCTCAATTGGGTAACGTTTGGCATCATCAAGTCGCCGAGCGATGCGTCCCATCTGTTAAAGCACCAACGGCGACTTTGATGCATACCATAGTTCTGGCTTTCGTGTCCGGTACCGCTCTACATTACGGCCATCACTTCTACCGTCACATATTCTACACCGGAAAGCGACTTATTTCGAGCGTGACCGACGTCTTGAGTTTTACACCAACAGTGAGCCCATTCTATATGAACCGCGAAAGTCACGAAAATCGCGAAAGCCTCTGCGATGCGAATCGCCCACCACTTCCACAAATTACTACGCTCAAGACTCTTATCGCTTCATCAAAAGAAACGCTGCTTGAGATAAGAGATAGAGCGGCAGAAAAAGGGTGGGCAAAAAAGGGAAGACTTGCGGACTCAAGGCTCTATTTTTCTGCCCACCCTTTTTTTGCCACTTCAAATGCACTACCGAAATCACCGTCGACGTCAAAGATGCCGTTCAACGTTAACGCGTTTCAGGGCGACCAGAACATCGTGGAGTATTGGATTCCGGATACCAGAACTTGTCATTCTTCCGGTCGCGGTTCCGACAATAATTCCGGAATGCCGTTACCCAGTTCATTTCCAATGATTATTTCAACTTTTCAAGCCATGTCTAGAGAATTATTGTCGGAATCGCTTCCCGGCAATAACCTCTTATTGGCGGAACCCGCAATCGCAACAGCCCTCCTCTGATCGCGATTTAGCGTTGGCCTAAGATGCTATTATCGTTCCCCAAGAAATCGCATCTGTGGCTGATGAGCAATTCAATTGCGAACTCGCTGACTCAATTGCCATCTGCTGGCAAGAGCGAAAGTTGAACGGAAAATCGAGCCGTTCTTTAGAAACAATCCCTTCCCCTCGGGTTTACGCACAATTCTTGTGATACCTCGACGCCGTGTTCCGTAGCTCTTACTTCGTACTTCGTAATGCTAACTCGTCGTGATCGTGATCGTCATCGTGCTCGTGCACTACAGCGAAACCGATTTACGATCAAGAGCACGAATTACGATGACGAAGTACGAAGTACGACCACGAATTGCGAATTACGAAGTACGATGTGGGAGCTACGACCGAAATCAGTCCTTCTCTTCATCCGAGTACGTCTCGATATGCGGCCATTCCGACTTATGTTCTTCGGTATGTTCATGATCATGAGGATCCTCTTTCTCCGTATGATGAAGATGATCCATCTCGATCCCCGATTTCGATTGCATCTCCTTGAATATCTCGCGGGCGGCGTGATAGCGTGATTCGATCCCCGGCTGCGGAAATATCCCCCCCCCGATAATCAACAAAGCCAACGCGATCAATCCCACTCGTTCGCTCCAATGTCCCTTCAAAGAGATACCTGCGGTCACTCGCCGCCCCGTGAAGATCCGCATATAGACTTTGATTACCCCAATCCCGTTCAACGCCAAGGCAATCACAACGGCCACGCCGATATGCGGAAATCTCTGAATCGCACCATCAATCAATATTTCCGTGCCTACAAATCCAAAAGTGCCAGGAAAGCCAACGCTCGCTAAAGCCGTCACCAAAAACATCACAGCCAAATGCGGTACCCGATCATACAAACCGTGATAAACATCCAAAGCCAAACGTCCGTCTCGAGCTTCAATGGCCCGCAAAGTTAGCCCCAACCCAACAAGCGACAGCGAACTGGATAGCCAAACACATAATCCTCCGGCCAACCCCAAGGGCGTTAAGCTTTCCAGTCCCACTAAAACCAATGAGGTGTGACTCAAAAACAGATAACAAAAGAAGCGTCGAGTTTCCAATTGGATCAGTGCCATACCAGCGGCGTAGACCGTCGTAATCAACGACAGAATGCCGAGCCAACGCAGGGCCCAATCAGGAGCGATGGGGAGAACCAAACGAATCGCCGCATATTCACCAATCATGGGACAAACAAACAACAACGCCCCGCCGAGACTCGCATGTTCAAATAAGTCCGTCATCCAACAATGAACCGGTGCGATGCCGCAGCGAATCAGTACGGCTGCCAATAACGGCAAAACTACCCAGAAACTCACCTTCGATGTTGATCCATAGAAATCGACCAACATCATCCCAACCACCAGCAGTACCACAAATAGAACCATGTGGCTGGCAAAGACAAACGTCGGCTTACCACGCCGCCTTAGCTCCATCAGCGGTGGCAAAACGCCAGCCGCCAAAAAGAAAACAATGCCCCAGGAGTGTTTACAGGAAAGCGTCGCCAAAAGGATCGCAGCAGATAGCAACGTCGAGCTATACGAAAATCGTTTTGTCTTTGTGCTTTGGGTCGTGGCAACAATTAGCAGTACCATAAAGGCTGCCAACGGCAATAATGGTCCACTCAATTCATCGATTACAAAGAAGGACCGCCCTGTTAGCATCTGACCTAAATCGTAGCGATCAACGGCTTGAAACTGATGGATTAATCCGAGGTCAAGCCAAGCCCCCACGCAGGCCACCAGCGATGAAACGGCAAACACAATCGCCAGGCTGCGACAATGCCGACTCGCTTTGGTAAGCATGGTAACAAACGAACCAACCAGCGGCAAAAGAATAGCTAATTCCAACCACGGAAAATGCAACTCGCTCATTGCAACTCCTCAATAGACGAAGAATGATGAATCACTTCGTCCGATTCGCGTGATGCAACTCCACCTAACCAATCGGTCCAAGCCCTTTCCCAGGAATCACACAATCGAAAGATGCTCAAGAAGGGGACAATGAAGAAGCGATTGATGCCCTCATCGAGATAACCGCGATAGAGTGCAAACACAAACATGCGGTTCTTCAAATTCGGTGGTAGCCAAGCATCTTTGGCGGTACCAACTTCAGCCAAATCGCGACCAATCGCATTTTCGAGAATGGCATAGTCGCGCAAAAGTGAAGGAGCCCGGACTAATTGCAACGTTCGCAGAAACGCGTGCCCAATGATATGGATCAAGGCAAAGTAATAGAAACCACAGGCAATCTCAAAAAAGATAATCCCCACTTGGGTAAGTGATGCATAAGCCAAGGCACTCTTAACATCTGTTTGTACGCGATCTGTGATGGAGGCATAAATGGCAGTGGATAAGCCGATCGTGCCCACAGCCACCCGCAGCAGCAAAGATTGTTCGAGAATCGGGCTAATCCGCAACAGCAAAAATGCGCCGAGATGCACCGATAACGCACCATAAAACACCGCACTGGAAGGAGTTGGCCCTTCCATGGCTCGCGGCAACCAATTCGAAAATGGTATTTGCGCCGACTTACCAGCAGCAGCTAACAAAATGAGCAGCCCTACCCACATTGACTCGGTCGAAGAAAGTGAAGCAGTCCCATCAGGCCAAGGTCTCTCACCGACTAAAGCCGAAAAATCTCCTTGCCCACTGGAATGATGCAACGCAACGGCTGCGACCAGCAGGGCCGCATCCGACAATCGGTAAATGCTCCACACCACCAAACCGTTTGTCACCGGAGCTTGCCGTTCGTGGAAAAACGCGACGAGCAATGCAGACGAAAGTCCCACAAGTTCCCAGCCCGCAAACAGTGTTTCGATAGTTCCTGCCGTACTGGCAACCACCATTCCAAGCATAAAGAACGAATAGAACGTGAAGAACCGACTGAATCCAGGATCACGATGCATGTAATTGCGAGCGAATGATCCGATCGTACCGCACAACACAAACGAGAGCATAACAAAGGGTATGCTCAAGCGATCGAAAACAAATTTCACCGTAAAATGAAAATGCTCTTCTGGAATTACCGACCAATTTCCCACATTGAGCTCGACCAACCGAATCCCGGTGACCAACATGCAAACAAGGATGCTAGTTGCCGAGATAACACCTGCCAAAACACAGAGCGTTGTCAGAAAACTGATCCGCTTTTCACTCAGTTTCAATCCGAGCAATCCAGGCAGTCCTAGACAGGCCATCAAGAACGTCGGCGACAGTACCGTGATCCCACCAAGAATCAATAGAAAATTTTCCAGAGTCATTGAGTGCGCATCCTCTCCATGATGCTGGGGGCTACTACTTTCATCGACACAGCCCTTTTCGAATGAGTGCAATTTCTAGGTGGCTGCGTTTACCACCATACCAATCGATAGAATGCTCGACTTCAGGCAAGCGTTCATCAATCCTAGGGACCAATCGAAATCGCCCATCTTCGTAGAAGCAAAGTTCATTTGTTTTCGGATTGAGAACTGCTAATTGAGCCCAACCATTACCGAGAATACGCCCGACCGTTTCATTTCGTTTCATGATGGACAAAATCGATTCGGGCGTTGTTTCAATCACGAACAGCAAACGCATGGGTTCATGAATGTCGGTTCCCTGCAGTGGCAAGCCAGTTCGCATGTCACTCATCGATCCATCCATGACCCCCAGCAACGATGTGATGTTGTGCGGTAGCTTGCTACCACATCCCCATCCCACTGGGTCCATAGCGGACAAAGTATATTGCATGTTGATCCCGGAACAGACAGGTACAACCGCTGAAAGAATGCGAGCGAGAATGGTGGAGTTGTCGTCATCTAAGGTTGGATTATAAGACATCATGAATGAGCGGCGACCAAAGAATAGACCTCGAAAGCGATCTCTTCTTCCAACCAAACATAATGCGTTGCTGGCGTTACCATACTCTGGTCGAGTCTGAGCCAAATCCTCGGATCGGGCTTCCACATGACGATGAGCAGCCGAGAAGCTCATGGACAAATCGGCTGTTTCAAATTGCCGACAGCGTTCATGAGCATTTCGCATGCAAGCTTCGGCAATAATTTTGCGAACCTCCTTGAACTCTTTCACTTTGCGTGACGGCATGGAGGCCAGATCATAATACGTCATCGAATCGTTACACGTATTATGCTGTGCACCAACAAAGTATGTATCAGTGGGTATCGAAATCCCACGCGTCTCTAACTGCTCACGCACTCGTCCATCATTGAGCATAGCCGCCAATAAACGCGCGTTCGGACCACCTGAATTCCCCGAACATGCACCGCAATCATAAGCGGATTCATGCGGATTGTTCATGCATTGCGATCCATGGCCAACCCAGACGACCACGCCAGCAAAATGATTTGTTAAGCCGATGTCTCGCAAGGCTGTTTCGCTGTGTTGAACCATTTCGGATAGAGCCAATCCGATTGATTCCTCACTTGGCCCTGCATCATTTGCCTCACGTTCGATTCGCAACCGAGTCACTGGAGGAGGTTCAACCAACACACCAGCAGACTTTTTGAGTCGAGCTGTCAAGGTTGGAAAAAGAATGCGGGCAATCAGAGGTATCGAAGCGAGTGAACCGAACAAAGTGGTTACGATTGCACCACCGGTAAATGTTCGACTTCCCAAATGCAACCTGTGGGAAGCAGTGCCCAATGTACGTCGCGCCCAAGCGCGGCGTTCATGCACTTCTTCGAGACTAAACACCACTTCTTCATTCACCCAATATTTTGGCCGCAGCACAATGGGGCAAAGTGAAGCATAGGTGGCGTCGGCAACACCTTTGTAGCGGATGGGGATACCGAAAAAGCCAGCCGTTCCAAACGTTTGACAATCAGGCTCGATTTCTTCTAAATGACGGCGAAACGATTCCTCGCGAGCGTCAATACAAAACACCGCTTGAAAAGAGGCTTTACGTGGCGGTGGCAATTCTCGTTCTTTATGAACTGCGATGGCTCGCAATGCCCGCCAACGAAAGTGCCGTTCATAAGCGTCATGCAAGATCGATCTTCGCTCAATCTCGGAGAAGGATTCGATCTCGTAGATCCCTCGCCCCCACTCACTCACGGGCATAGCAAACAAACCTTCCGGTTCCAGCCCAGTAACCTGCGCCAATTGAAAGATACTAAAGGCCCGCACCTCAGCAATTTCCGACGGCGTCTTTTGAGCTTGCAGCTTTCGATCACGAATCGAAGCCACGCTTTCTGTGCGTCCCAACTTCGCCAAACATCCGCGTAGCGATACAACATCTAGTAGGAGTCGAATGGCAACAAATTCAAAAAATGAACCATCCTTAAGCGGTCGAACGGCACGATCGGGTCTCGACTCGAGTTGCCATATCATGCTGGCCCAGCCACGCAGAGCCAAAACACTTTCCGATATAAATCTTTCTAGTTCTTGCTCGCCTACCCCTAACTCTTCAAGTGCGTAACTCAAAACTTGTTCGGCGGAGAGCGAATGCTGTCGGATTCGATCGAGTTCCAACTTCAATTGCCGCTGGGCGAATGGATCAATCGTCTTGCACATCGAAAGCAGTTGCACAAAACATGCAAATAGGCCTTTTTCCCGGGCTGGCATATTCCAGCTTGCAAAACCTTGATCCACAAAACTGCTGCAGAAGCGAATCAACGTTTCATGTACCCAGGCGTCTGAATCGATGCTTGTTTCGGCAAGGAGATAATTGCGATGCCGGCCCTTCCAAGCCGGCTGCGATTCCGACGCAACGGGCGTTTCCTCTTTCTGAGCCGCTTGTACCCCTTGCAGTGATATTCGCCAGAGTAGCTTGAGCGTCAATTCTTCCCACTGCTCGTCACTCCAGGCTTCAATGGCGCGTGTGTTGCTGGGAATCAACCCTTTCGACATTTGCCAAAATTGGTTGTTCTCTGGCGGCTTGTTGCCATGATTCGATAGGTGAGCGGCTTGCACTTCGCGATGTACCCACGCCTTGGTCGCGACGAGCATATCGCTTCGCGTGCTTTCGTTAACATCGGAACGAAACTTTTTCAGCGCGTCGGTTTCGGCCACGAACCATTCCAATTCGCGGCTGTTGGACAACTGAAGGGGATGTTCGAGAAGTGCTAAACGCAAATCGCGGCGGGATAATTTGGACAATATAGGCCGATCATCGCCTTTGGGAAGCCTTTGTTCGAGGACTTCAAGCAGATCGGCTTCATTGATTCGGCCCGCTTCAAAATGGCGGTGATACGTTTCTTCGGGAAGGAAAGGTTGGCAATGGTACAACGACGAGCCCAACAACAAACCTTCGCGAAAAGGAAGCTTTTCCAAGGCTTGGAGCGTATTGAGGAAGGCGAAAGCTGTTATGGGGCCTTGGGCGGGTAATAACTGGGCTACATTTCCAACAATGCTTCGGAACTTTTCAACCATTATGGGCATTCTTTCTGTCGAGCATCCCTGCGTATACCCTGCATTTTATGCATTATGCCGATGTGCAGGAGTTTGTCCGCTGCGATCGCCAGCTTCATCTTGTAGATTGTACAGCGTAAGGAGTATTCATCGCCCCAGACAAGGATAAAGTCAATTACAAATCCGTAAGTAACCTTCACCGAACAACACCTGATTGCAACAGACCAGATTGTCGGCGATATCGATATCGATCACAATGTGGAGTGTGATTGTTTCCTTCAATTATGACAGTGGCTGCTATGAAGATTTTGATCGTCGAGGATGACCCTGTTTTAGGGCCTAATGTGTCGCGTGGGCTATCCGAAGTCGGGCATCAAACAACACTTTGTGATAACGCTGGTGAGGCCTTCGCAAAGTTTGAAAGCGAACCGTTTGATGTGATCATTTTGGATCAAATGCTTCCGGCGGATGAACGCTTCAATGACGAAAACACCAAGTACTCTGGTCTTGCTTTATTAAAGAAATTTCGCAGGGCCAATCCAGAGATTGGAATCCTTATCCTGACCGCTTTGGGTGCAATCGACGATCGCGTTGAAGGGCTAACTTTGGGAGCTGATGATTATCTGACAAAGCCTTTTGCTTTTCCGGAACTTACGGCTCGCTTAGCGGCCCTCAATCGCCGCCAACGCAACATCGCAACTCAACTCTCATATTCCGACCTGATGTTGGACTTGACTCAACGTCGCGCTTTTCGCGCGAACAGGGAAATTGAACTCACCCCCACCGAATTTAGTTTGCTTGAACTCTTGATGCGCCACGCGGGGCAAACCGTAACTCGCAAGATGTTATGCGAACATTTGTGGGAATCCAATTGGGAAGGCGTAACCAATGTGATTGAAGTTCATATCAATCGCCTCAGAAACAAAATCAACAAAGGCAATACATTAGGCCTAATCCATACTGTGCGGGGAAGTGGCTATGTTCTTCGAGAGGATTAAGAATCAGCTCAACTCCTTTCGCGTTCGCCTCGTAATTCTAAACACACTTGTGGTACTGATCGCTACCGTTGGTGTTCTTTTTGGGGCGCGTATCAGCGTGCGAACGACACTCCAAAATGAAATGGACATCATGTTGGAAGAAGATCTGAGCGAAGTGGAACTCGCAATTGCTGCCGCAAAGTCACCCCATTCGCCCGAATTGCTGGATCAGCTCGACCGCAAAGCTCGCGGGCATGTTCAACATAGTTGGTTCTGTCAGCTGTTAGAATTGCCGGTCTCAGAGACTGACGAGAAAGCCCCCCCGAATCCGCTTCCAAACAGTGACACGACGGCAAGCCCAACAGAATGGACGAGCGTCAATGCTCCGGAGTCGTGGCAAGGCTTTCCGTTCGAAGCTAAAGAACCTACCAGTTATAAAGGCTTTAGAATTCTTGAACGCGTGACTCGAACGGGCGTCAGTAATCCAGTTCGCATTCGTGTTGGAGCTTTTGATACACTGGTTAAACGCGAACAAAGCCTTCTGGACCGTGTGATTCTGACAGCGCTCACCATTGGCTTATTGCTCGCGCCCATTGGCGGTTATTGGTTGACCGGCTTGGTAACGCAACCGGTAACTGCGATTGTAGAAACCACCAATCGCCTTCGTCCAGAGAAACTCCAAGAGAGACTTCAACTGCGAGGGACAAACGACGAAATGGACAAGCTGTCCAGCTCTATCAATTATCTACTCGATCGCATCGCCACATACATCGATTACAAACGCGACTTCTTGGCCAACGCAGCGCACGAATTACGCTCTCCTTTAGCCGCCATGCACAGCACAGCCGAACTGGCACTAAATGGTGAAAGAACAGCCGAGGAATACCAACAGATCATCAGTAACATAATCCATGAAGTCGAGTCGCTGACGAGCCTGGTGAACCAACTACTCTTGCTCGCAGAGACCGAAGACTTTAGCTCGTTCTCAGAAACGCACACCGAGCTAGTGGATCTATCCGGATTGGCTGCTCAATCGTGTGACATGTTTGAACCGATCGCCGAGTCCAAATCGATTCAATACCAGATTCGAATTCAACCAAATGTTCAAATTCAAGGAAATCGCCTGCATTTACGTCAGATATTCAACAACCTCATCGACAATGCGTTGAAATTTACGCCCGAGCATGGAAACGTACAGATTGAACTCAAAAAAACAAACGGCGAGCAGCCTGAGATTCAATTCGTTGTGTGGGACTCTGGGGTTGGCATCGCCGCTGACGAACTCCCCAAATTATTTCAACGATTCTATCGCGGTGATCGCAACCGGAGGCGAGATACACCAGTCCGCAGTACCGGACTTGGCCTGAGTATATGTCGAGCGGTTGCCCAAGCTCACGGCGGAACGATTGAGGTCACCAGTACTCTCAATCAGGGGAGCAAGTTTGTAGTCAGATTCCCGATCCATAATCTGACGGCAGGCTAAGCCAATAACGTTATCAGCCCTGTCAAAAAAAAATGCCGAGCCCGTTTATCGGACTCGGCATTTTCTCAAGCGGAGGGCACGGGAATCGAACCCGCAACCCCTTACGGGGCACTTCATTTCCAATGAAGCCGCTAACCATTCGCTTACCCTCCAGAAACAATCTCCAGGCATTGCTACCTCAAGATCTTCTCACCTCAAAGACTTTGACTTTGAGGTGCAGCGATGGACTTCGCGGGGTTCGCACAGCGAGCTCTGCGAACTTTGCATGGAGTAGATTACCTTAGAGACGGAGAATCGAAAAGCGAGGTTCAGGAGAAAACTGAGGTGAAAGTGGTTACCGACCGACCAACCATGCCAAATATTCCTTCAAAATCATTTCCAACTTACCGGCAGCCCCACCACTGGGCAAAAGTTCAATAACGTTCGCGGGCTGGCGTCCAGCGATGTAATCGGCTGGCAAGGGGATAAATTTGAGCCCTTCCTTTTCCGCCAACCGCATGGCTCGGGGCATATGCCAGGCGCTGGTGATGAGCCCAATTTGTGCCTCTTCAGGTAAGCCCTTACGCCATTCCTTCAGAACCTGCATCTCTTCGCGCGTGTTTCGCCCACCCATCATTTTAATTTTTTCTTCTGGCACGCCGAGGCTAATCCAAATTTCTTTGGTCTCATCGGCGCCATCACGTTCCGGTCTACCTGGTTGATCGACACGCAGCGACTTGATGTTCTCTCCCGTGGTAACCAACAACGGAGTTTTACCAGCGTGGTACAAGCGGGCCCCCAATATCACACGTTCTCCCGCACCACCCACAACTGCGCGACCGCTTGGTGATTCGGTAGTGCCCCCACCCAATACAACAATGGCATCCAGCGAGGGGACTGCATCGACCTGAATATCTTCAACACCACGCTCCAACTGGGCAGCCAGAAAATGTGAGGTTAGCGGAGAAGTCACAAAGGTGAACCCTAACCACACTATGGACAAGATTGCAGCGAATCGTTTGTGGTGAAACATCCACGTAAACGCAACCACCGCCCAGAGCACAAGCCACAAAAATGTTATGGGCATCGCAAATGTGGTCAACAATTTTTCGACCACGATACGTTCAAATGTCGACGCACAGATCAATATCAAGAGAAGCGGCAAGGCCGCGGCTAACAGGAAACCTCGCACGATCTGGCCACGTGACACAGCCATAGGATTTCCTGCTCATAATCAGAGACCGAAATTCCACCATGCAGCAGAATTTCTTGAATCACTAACCTACACGCAAACTAGCTTCAACGTTTCGCAAGGCTTCACGGATCTTCGCTACTTCATAGCTTCCGTCTTCGGTCTCCGCATCACTCAACCATTCATTGACTTTCTTTTCAGCGGAAATCACAGTGCTATGACGACGGTGCCCGAAGTAATCACCGATTTCGGCGTATGCGGCTCGAGTGTACTTGCGAGCCAAGAACATCGCCAACATGCGAGGCTGACTCACCGTCTTGGTCTTTCCCTTCGCCTGCAAGCTCTTGGGCTCTAATCCAAACACATCGCACACGGCTCGCTCAATATCCGAAAGACGAACAGTAGGCTGACAGGCAGTCAACAGGTCCTGAGTGGCTTCAAGCGCCTGCTGTTCATTAAACGAGCCGCGAAGCATCAAACTCAAGGCACGCAAACGATTGACCAACCCAAACAAAACCCGCGCATCGCCCGAACTTTTATCAGCAAGTTCTCGAATTACTTTAGGAGCCATCTTGATGCGTGATTCCGCCAACAATCGCGCGAGCAACTCTCGACGCGTCACTTCATCAAGACCTTCCAACGGACAAACCATCCCGCCGGTTAATCGAGCTTGCACATCAGGCCCTAGAATCGAGAGCTCTTGCAGCGATCGATCCGCGACCAAAATCACTTGGCGTCCCTGACGTAGCAGCGTATCGAGGGTGTGCTTCAATTCCTGGAGCGTCGCTCTTTTGCCTGCCAAGAATTGAACATCATCTAAAATCAAACATTCGACATCACGATACTTGCGACGGAAGCTAGGCAAACCGCTGCCTCGAATTGCTTCCATAAAGTCGTTAGTGAATTGTTCGCTCGACAAATAAACAACGCGACGTGCGCCATGGATCTGGCGAAATCGTTGGGCCAAGGCCTGAACCAAATGCGTCTTTCCGCTACCACAAGGTCCATACACCAACAACGGCGTGACAACACCTGGCGACTTCAAAACCATTTCAACCGTGGCCATTGCCATCTTGTTGCAATTGCCAGTAACGAAGTTCTCCCAAGTCAACGTACGTTGCTTCGCAATCGGCATGACCGATTCCGTTGAACGTTTTTCGTCTCTGGGAGGAAGTGCTACCACGTTTTCTGATTTCGCTGAGGAGTGATCGGATCCGCTGCTCCCCGCAATGCGCAACGCAGGAACAGCACCAGGCGACTGTGATTCGTTTAATTGTAATTGGTTCGACTCCAAATTGCTGAGCCGAACCACTGATTTCGTTTCAGGTACAGCAACCGCCCCATCTGTCACCAGACGTTCAGATGCCTGCTTGGTACTTACTGCACAAATTGTGTTTACTGACGTTTGCGATGATGAGCTAAAATCGGCTTGGTACCCCAACCGATTTCCCTGTTTTCGATCCGCCGAAGAATAGACTACCTCGATCTCATGGGCCGCAGGCTCAATGCATACAGGCTCAATGCATACAGACTCAATGCATACAGACTCAATATGCGCAGAGGACTCAGCCCGCCTGACTTTACCATTTCCCCTGACTGGCCTCTCAGAACCGGACGCATTCTCGGCACTATTCAAGGTCTGCTTTGTATCGGTTGCAGTCGACTCGGATATACAGCCATTTGACGAGACAAGCAAAGTCTCCACCGACGATACTTGAACGTCAAACGCGGTCTTGCAATTATTGGAGCGGCCCGCAACCTGAAAACAATGGCTAACCACAGCACTTACGTCGCTGTAAAAACGACGATAGCACCAATCGCGGGAGAAGTCATCCTGAAAATGTAGACTAAGTGATTCTGTTCCGATTTTCCATTCGACGCGGCTACCAAACCATACATCAAACCTATCTCGCCCAAGCCGCTCAGCTAGCGCCTCCTTACACGCTCGTATCATCTCCTTGTCGCCAACCGTCACGTCTTGTGCCATGTTGTGCGCGCACTCCTATCGCTATCCAATTTCCAGTGTTGAATGCAGGTATAGAGAGGGGGTTTTATCAACCTTCCCAACATTCCCCCCTGCGCTCATGAGACGGCCACGTTTCAATTTCGCAGGGCACCGAGCGTTCATCGCTCAGCGGTGAGTCGAGATTCTATGGTTGCTAGCATCTCTGTCAAACCACATGCTGCAATTCACTTTTGCAAATTCATTTCCACATCGCCGCAAACACCAAAATACATGGGTGCTATCCCGACTTTGGCAAAGAAAACGAATGGCCCAAAATCTTTAAAGTTGTCCACAACCATGGTGGAAAACATGTTAACAAATTTCACATTCTCAGAGTGGCCTCGAAGCCACTCGGCGCAAGTGTTGCGCCCTGCTTCACTTACGAGAATCGAGGCCGAAAAAACCTCGTCGCAATTCGAAAAAAACGCAATTTTCTCAGGGATTATCGCCAAAAATCGCTCAATAGAGGGGCGATTCAGCTTGCGTTCAAAATGCTACCGCCACCAAACCAGACCTCAGTTGAGTTGTAGCAATAGAAGCCACGCTGATGATAGAGACGCGTTGCAGGTTGATTCTCCCGATCCACACTCAAAACCAGTTGCCCTGCCCCCAATTGATTCGCAATTGCAATCGCTGCTTCAAGCAGGACTGCTCCAAATTTCCTACCCCGCGCCGCCGGGATAATTCCCATGTAAGTTAACTCCCATATTGCGGGAGCCCGCTCCCACAACAGCAGACAACCGATTGCCTCCCCCGCATCTTCTGCGATCCACCATGAATGCTTCTGATCTCGATTCGCCAAATACCCCTCGACAGCTGCCTTGCCTGTACGAAGATCACCGAGGAGCGGACAATCCAGTGTATCGATGTAACTCTCCGTCACGACTCTTTCGAGTGTTGCTTCATCTCCAGCCCGAAACTCTCGCAAACGCAAACCTTGCGCGCTGGAACTAAGAGCAGCGACAGCTTTACCGGAGGCGCGATTCTCGTTCTCCAAGAACAACACTAAGTGATCGAGGTGAGCCAAATACTGCAGACCAATTCCTTCCAAGACTTTTCGCTCTAGAACGGTAAACTCCGTTGCGATCGCCTGAATTAACTCCACCTGATTCTTTACATACTGACTGAGAGTACCGCGCAAGAGTGCAACGGTCTGGTCGAGCACATCATTGCGATCGATTCGCACCGCACCAATCGATACAACTCCGCCAGCCATGGCAGCGGTGTAGCAACCAGCGACCATGTGGCCGCTAAACGATTCACGCACCACGCCCACAACGCCTTTCGCCGAGTCGTTTTGCAAAGTGTCCAATGCGTTTTGTGTGCGCGAACTTTCATTGTCGATGTCGTGGTGGATCCAACTCACCACATCGCGCCAACGATTGCGATCACAAAACTCCGTTTTGTACATAGGCAGGGACGTCATTACGGAGGGGAAGCGGGACAAAAAACTCTTTTGCCAATTCATCAGTGTTGTAAATTCATGTTGTGAGGCACGCTCCAATATTGCAGAGCTACCATCCAATGTAGAGCGCAATTTGAAGCCAGATGAGCGGCATTAATATCAAAAGCAAATGGGGGATCGTCAATCCTAAAAGGGGGGCACTCGTTAAAGTTCTTCGCCCCCACCAAAGCGACTACCTCCATCTCAGGAACCCCGAGGGTTCTGATTTCTCTCTCCACTTGGAAAGCCGTAATCCCTACAATATCTGGAGGTATTTGATGGCTTAGTTATCCAACCCAAGCGCTGCACAGCCCCTCGTAGGCGTGAGGCGGGTCCATCGTAAAGATTTCAGGGAGCGACTTCGAACATGCTAATCCGCCACTTGCCGTCCCCCATTGGCTACCCAATAGCGGTACTTCTTGTGAGTATGGTGGGATTCCAGCCCGAACTCTGGGCCCAAAGTCCGCTCGAAAAATTAGAAGATAAACTTCGAAATAAGTCGCCTGGTGCAGAAGTAGTTCCCCCACCTCCGGCTGAGGAAGAACTTCCCGGCCCAGACCAAAAATCAGGGGCGAAAAAGCCCGCGTTGCCAAAGCCAATACCGAAGGCCGATTCCAAAGATGGGCCGAACCTCACCGACCCAGGTTCCCCTCTGAATGAAGCGGTGTACCTAGGTCTCGAAGTTCAATCGCTTGGCCCAGATGAAATCGGCGTATTGGTCACAGAAGTCATCGACAAGTCGCCCGCTTGGAAAGCGGGCTTGATGGTGGGAGATCGCTTGCTCGGCTACAACGGCGAAGCGATCGATGGCATCGAGAACTTTGGCGAACGCCTCACGGAAACTCAACCTGGCGACACAATCCGGTTTATTGTTGATCGAAACGGTCGCAACATGGCTGTCCCCGTTATTGCTCAACGCTTCGAACTGGCAGAACGGCTTGGAAACGTGCCGCGTTTGCCTGCGGAATCGATAGATATGACTGGACCGATGATTCAGTCCGAAGAGAGTCGCGCGTGGTTGGGGTGCTCGGTGGCCGACTTAAGCGAAGCCTGGCGCCGACAATTCAGCATTCCCGCCTTTCGTGGTGCGGCGATTTCCGATGTGGTTGCCAATTCACCCGCAGCTGTTGCTGGACTTAAGCCGGGTGATGTGATTATTGAGATTGGAGGACGTTCGATTGAAAGCGCTCGAGACCTCACGCAATGGCTCAGCGAAATCCGACCCGGCACCGCCGTCAAAGTTTCTTATTTTCGAGGTCTGATGGCCAAGGTCAGCGAAGTAACCGTAGGTGCGATAGCGGCAAACGCTGACGTTCAAGACGGTAACCTCCCGATTCAAGACATCGGTCGCCCAAATCTCGAAGGCTTACCTGTTGCCGACCAAGTCGAATATCTGCGAGCAGAGATATTCGATATGCAGCAACGGCTCTTGGAACTACAACGCGAACTCGATCGCCTTCAACGTTCTGTTGGCCCGCCGAAATGATGCGACAAGATCTGCTGTCCTTCAACACTTACGCCACCAGGCACGTTGGGCTGGTTGATCTCCAAGAATACCTTAAATGAATTCGCTTGGTTCGCGGAGAAGACCACATTGGCGCGAGTGATCTCCATGACACCTGTAGGATTTGCGTTCCAAGCTACCACATAAAGCTGGCCACCCAAAATGGGTTTCTGCGTGAAGTAATAGTATTGCGTCATCAAATAGACCAACGGCTGTGGATCACCCGTCAGCCCTTGGAATTGAATGCGCTGCACTTTTTGAAAACGGTCAAAGTAATAAGTGATCGTGCCTGTCAAATCGGTCAATGATGTACCAGTTACCAACGGCGCACGGTAGCCATCCAACTCTTTGGAAGCAGATATCGTTGAGACACGCGGATATCTTTGAACCACCCAGTCCGGCGTTGCGTCAAACCGAAAGTATTCACGAAAGTCTACCGGCGCGGCAGGAGGCATCGCTGACTGAACCATTGGCATTCCCTGCAAACCTGTCGATGCATTTCCATTCGGAGCAGGTTGCTGAGACGACGCAGCGTTTTGCAAGGAAGCACTAGCCCCTGTTCCCCAAGCAGCTTGAGAAACTTGCGGTTGCCCACCCCATTGTCCATTGGACGAATTGAGCGAACGGGGATCGCTTGGAAAACTCCAACCATCGCCATTGGCAGTGGCAGTATTGGAACTGTTTCCGCTCCCTGATTGCAAATATGATTCAAATTGTGCCAGCGAACCTTTGGCTGTATTCCAAAGTTCGTTTGCACTGTCGCTTGACATCGAAGAGATGTCTTGGTCGATACGTCCTTGAGTTGATTGATGCACCATCCATGGAGTCCCGGCTGCGCTGGCCAACAGCGCAATCCACTTGAACGAGAACTTATTTTCCATGACTAACCGTTCCTGACTCCTATTTCGAGGCAAGCTGCCACTTATCGGACATCGACGCTTCCCGAGTCACTCTTTCAGAAACAATCCACCCATTGCATATTCCCGATTTACCTTTCAACCGCGCAGATGTGCAGAACACGTTCAAATGGCGTAATTGTCTCGGCAGATTCCGCTTGCAACTCGCTGATTCCGGGTAGGCATCCAATACAGGTTGTGTAAGATCAGTAATGTCGAAATGAAGGATCGTGCGGGGTTTTCGCGTTGTATTGCCTGAACTCGATCGCGGACTATTTCGACTCATTTGCACTCCGATTTCATTTCCCTATCCGCCTCCCACATCGAAGAACATTATGACCCTAGCTGACATCGATACCTGGGAGATTTTGACATCCAGTTTTGGCGAACAGCTAATTCGTCAAATGGTTGGCCAATTACCGTTGGAAGATGATACAACCGAGGTCCCACAGAACTATCGCCATCGCTTGCTACACGCATTCTGCGAACAACAAGTGTTTTGGCGGAAACGAAGCTGGCCACGTTTTCCGCGCGAAGCGACTTGGTTCTGGACCGATACGCTCTTGCAACAAGCAAGCGATTGGCAAACCGCTCTCTACAAAGCCTCTCTGATTCCAGATGATGCACCGATCTTTGACTTATGTTGCGGTGCGGGTGTCGATGCCGTTGCACTGAGCCATTCACATCCGGTTACAGCCATCGATATCAATCCCCTCGCCTGCTATCTAACGCAAGCTAATTACGACTGGAACAAACTTGATTTCAATGCCGATGGCACAGCACGTCCGCAACGTTCCTTTGCGGTTGAATGCGGCGACGTGTTAGAACAACTCGACGAACTACAGGCTTGGGTTCACATCGATCCCGATCGGCGCCCCGATGAAAAACGCACCACTTCATCGGAATGGATGCAACCTTCTCTCGAAAGCCTTATACCGCTGCTGCAGCAATGTCCTGGCGGTATGATCAAGCTTGCCCCAGCGACAGAAGTTCCATTGCCATGGTCGGAACGCTGTTGTCGGCTATGGGTCGGCGACCGTCGACAATGCCGTCAGCAATTATTGATTTGGGGCTTACCTCAATTTCCAGCAGGCCAATTAGGAGCCATATCACTTGATGCTGCCTGCACTAACATTCCGTTCCTCTCCCAATCGGAACCGTTCGCAGACTCCACAGTAACACCCGACCAATTTGTTTTTGATTTTCATCCAAGTTTGCGGGCCTCTGGGCTCTCAGCCGCATTTGCCCTATCGCTTGGCATCGCTTCACTTGGAGATGTCTCTGGCTATTTAACTGGTCCAGAACCCATTGACCATTCTTTAGTTGATGCTTACGAAGTTCTGGAAGCGATCGCTTGGGATGAGAAGAAAGTTCGCAAGATGCTCCGCGAAAGGAACATCGGAACACTCGTGGTGAAGAAACGTGGCTGCAAAGGACTTGACCCCAACAAGTTGCAGTTATCATTGCCCGACAAACGAGGCGAACTCTCTGGGATCTTGATCCTGGCAGAGATCAACAAAAAACAAATGGCCTTATTGGTAAAACCGTGCGTTACTGGATCAACTTAGTACTAGGTTGGCTTAAAAATAGGCTGGCTTAAAAATAGTGCGGCCACAACGAATCGCTGATCCACAAGCCGGCTTCGGTAAGCTTAACCCGTCCCTGCTCATACTCCATCCAGCCTTCGGCGACATGACGCTCAATTTGCGTTTGCATCACTTGTTTGAGCTCTGGAAATTGAGCGAATTCTAACCAACTCAACTCAACCCCGCGCAATTTTCGCATCCCGAATACAAATCGCTCGCGCAGCACTTGCTCTTCCGTGAGAACCTGTTCTTCAGCAACGGGGCTCTCGCCACGCATGAGCCGCTTAATGTAAGTCGTCGTGCTGCGATGTTTCACACCGCGTCGCCCTTCGACAAAATAGGCAGCCCCTGCACCAAAAGCCCAATAACTTCCTCCGTTCCAATAGGTTTCGTTGTGCAAACAGCGCTCTGATTTGCGTGCAAAATTGGAAACTTCATAGTGATCAAAGCCAGCGTTCCTCAACTGTTGCCGCGCCAGTTGGTACATGCTCAATTCGAGTTCTTCATCGACAGCTTCTAACACCCCTTTCTCCCGCATACTCCAAAATCGACTCCCCTTATCGAAGGTCAAGCCATATGTCGAGAGATGTGAGATACCCAACTCTGTTGCCGAATCTAAATCATATTTCCAGCCCTCTAACGTTTCGTGTGGAGCACCAAAAATCAGGTCCAGCGAGACTCTAGCAAACACATCCTGTAACAGAACTAAACTATCCCGCAATTGTTCGGGCGAATGGTCACGTTCCAAGATTTTCAATTTGTCCGCTTGGAAACTCTGGCCCCCAACACTGACACGAGTCACACCGCACGCTTTCCACAGTGATGCCTTTTCACGCGTTACATCATTGGGATTTACTTCGATGGAAACTTCTCGAACGCGAGAGCCAGGAAACCAGGTTTGCAACAAATCAAACAGTCGCTCCGTTTGACGAACATCTAATAAAGAAGGCGTTCCACCACCTACAAAAATAGTCGACACGAGACGAGGAGCTTTCAAACTCTCCAGATCGAGTGCCAGCGCATCCAAGTAAGCGTCGATCAACTCATTGCGACCAGCGATCAAAGTAAAATTGCAATAGCCGCAATGGTGATGACAAAATGGGATATGAACATAGGCGGAGATTGGCTCAGAAGCTGGCGAGGAAAACAGACTTTCCTTCATAACATCACCCGCATTCCGTACGATTCGCTACAACCACAAATGGAGCCGGCCTTGCAACATATCGGGCAACGACTTCTTCACCCAGCGCTCAATTTGTTTGTCCGTATATCGCGTGCTGAAATGACCCGCGATTACCAACTCATTTTTGAACTCGTTTTGTCGAGCCACAATATCATCAAGATGAGTGTGCCCATGTTTGTGAATCTTCTCTTTGCGATGCCCAGGCGCCACAAAGGTCATTTCCATGATTAACACTTGGGTTTGATAAAAGTCGGGATTCAAATCCAAACCGGCAGGCGCTGTGTCGCCCGTGTATCCAATCAGTGGAATTCGCACTTCGCGCGTGATCTCGATGCCTTGATTCTTAAGATCGCGTATTTCGTTGCCAGCCAAATTGAGATATTCGGGCTTCAACTTTTTGCGCCGCTCCCACACGATGTAACCCAAGGATGGAATCGTATGCTTGGTTTCCAATGCGGTTACAACTAATTCACGAGTCAGCTCAACTTCTTGCCCCGGCTCAACACCAATCAATTCCACTGGCAACCGGCCACGATCTAAGCGGCTGAAGATTTTCAGCATATGCTGAATGGGCTCAACAGATGCCGCTGGTACATAAACCGTTGGCGGCTCCATTTTCATCATTCGTCGGCGCGATACATAAACCGCCAGAGCGGCCACATGATCCATGTGCGTATGACTGAGCATGAAACAGGGTGTGTTCATGAAGTCCCAAGGTTGCGCACCGAAATCGAACCCCAGCTTGAGCTCGCAGATTCGCCAATACGTTTGAACGGCAGCTCGTGAATAACCCTCAATGGTCCAAGGGCCATGTTTCAATTGACGAAAAGGTGCGTTATCCATTTAGGGCTCTAGCGATTCATAATCTTCAAACGTTCGCGTGTACTGCTGACCCATCAAGGGACATGTCGCGGCTCATGGGCGTTTGCTCATAACTAGGAAAATGACAGATTCCCCCCATTTTGCAACCCTAAATACCCATTCGATCCACGGAGGCACAACGAATCTAACCGGATAAGCCCCCAAATCCCTGCGGCATGCGTTAAAATCAGCGTGGGGCATACGGTAGATTGGAACGCTTAACCATATCGGCCACCACAGAATCGACTTCTGCCACATCGATTTCCTCAGTAAACCTGTCGCCTTTACCGAGCCACAAAGCCCCTAGTTCGCCATCTTGTTTGGCTTCTAAACCATAATGTCGCGTCAGTTCCAGCGTGGCCAGGAACATACCGACCAAGGCGCTCTTGTGCATGCCAGGTTGGAAATACTCGGTCAACTCGCGACGACCACCTTGCTTGACATCTTGGTGGATTCGTTTCATGTAAACATGAATTGGAGTTTCATCGTAAATGATACTCGCTTGAGGCGCGGGTTGTTTCTCTCGCAAGATTCTTCCAAATGCGCTCACCAAATCCCAAATCTCAACATCGGCAATCGGCTGCTCGCTGATATCTTGCTTGCGAACGGGTAAGTCATTCGACATTCGCCCATATCGCAATTGGCACTTCTGACTTTGCTCATCCAGAATGCTGGTCGCTTCTCGAATTTTCTTGTAAGCCAACAAGCGTTGCACCAACTGATCGGCGGGATCATCCACCTTCGGCTCCGCTTCAGCTGTTGCAGTTGGCTGGCCCGTCTCCGCCTTGGGCATCACCTGCTTCGACTTTATCTCCAGCAAAATGCTAGCAACCTCAACAAAGTCGGCAATGTCGTCCAGTTGCAGTGTTCCGATCGCATCAAGAAATGAGAAAAACTGCGCAGTAACGTGGGCCAAGGTAAGTGAGGAGATATCAAGTTCTTCGCGCCGAACCAGATAAAGGAGCAGATCGAGTGGTCCGCAGTAGGAATCGAGTTCTACTTGGAAAATTCCACTCATTCGAACTCCTCCACACCCATCCGATGACTGCGGAACTTGATAAACTGGGCAAGAATCCATCCACGCTAGCTGCATAGGATAGCGTAAAGTGTACTCTAAATCAGCCCCAATTCGCTTGCATCTGCCGTTGGTAGGATGACATAATGCGAGGGACGTAAAACGATATCAGGGAAGAGAAATTAGGCGAGAACGGATCTATGGCCGCGAAGGATGGGATTTTCGACGAAGAGATGTTCGAGGACTTCGGTCCCGATTGCTATCTCCCCTTCCCGCGCAATCAAGTCCAGCGTTTCGACGCTTCAATCCCACAGCGACGACGTCCGTCGAGAATTGTATCCACTCGTTGGCCATCGATTTCAGCACCGATCATCATTGACTCACTTCCTTCCTCGACGGAACCTGATGAGGACGACAATGAAAACGAGTTGGTGATCGCGGAGCTCCGTACCGGCGTGAAAAAAAACGTACCGCGCGTCCCGGGCGTTTACGGGATGCTCGACTTGCGTGGCCGGCTCATTTATGTGGGGAAAAGCAAATCGCTGCGAGGGAGATTGCTGAGTTATTTTTTGCCGCACAACGAAGAGGAAAAAGCGGGCCGCATCGTGCAATCCACGCAATCGATTGTGTGGGAACCGCAACCTTCTGAATTCGCCGCTTTATTGCGCGAGCAATATTTGATTCGTCATTTTCAACCTCGCTTTAATGTTCAGGGGATGCCTAAACGTCAGCGCCCGGTCTTTTTGTGTCTTGGCAAACCGCCAGCGGAAATGCTGTATGTGTCCCATCTCCCAGATTCACGTGCCCTGGCCTGCCAAGGGCCGCTCATGGGCTCTGGACGCGTTCGCAGAGGCGTAGAGGTGCTGAACCGAATCTTTGGCTTACGCGACTGCAGCAACCAAACCACCTTTTCTTTTACCGATCAATTGTCGCTCTTCGACCTATCGCCACGGCCAGGTTGCCTTCGCTTGGAATTGCAAACCTGCTTGGGCCCCTGTGCGGGAGCTTGCAATCGGGCGGGTTACGAAAAACATGTGCATCAAGCGAGAGCCTTTTTGCAAGGCGAAAACGATTTACCACTCCGCGTACTTGAACAGCAAATGAAGCTGGCTGCCGAACGTCAACACTACGAACAAGCCGTCCGTTTGCGGGACGATTTAAAGCATGTGCAATGGCTCGCCCGGAAGTTAGAACATTTTGCGGAAGCGCGTCAAAAGTTCTCTTTTGTGTACCCTGTCAAAGGAATTGATGGTCGCGATTGCTGGTACATCGTTCGGCACGGAGAATTATGCGCAGTGCTATCGGCACCGCGCACTAAAACCGAACTCAAGAAGGCGACTCGCGTCGTGCACGATTGGTTATCGGAAAAACCGCAGGTCGGTAAATCGATTCCTTCACGTCCTGAAACGGTCGCTCTTATCTCAGGCTGGTTCCGTTCCAACCGAACGGAACTCAAACAAGTATTTGCTCCAGACTCGCTCACAACTTCGCCGGCGTAACTTCGAACGCACCTTCTTTGGCCACCGAATTCTCTTTGCCCTTGGACTTCTCGTTGGAACTCGGACCAGCATCGCTAAGTGCCTTCAAAACGGTCGATTCCAACAGTGAATCGCGCAGCACTATCGGTTCGGAGTTGGGAGGATAAATCGCTAACACCGGAATGGAAGCACTGCGAAGTTCGGCGAGCTTGTTTTTGATTTCATCGGAAGGGTCCGTCCAATCGGCCAACAATGGCACGACTTTATTCTCCTTGATCAGCAACGCAACATTTTCTGTTTCAATCGCAGTAGCCAAGTTCAACTTACAAGTTAAGCACCAGTCGGCAGTGAAATCGATCATGACGGTTTTACCCTCTGATCGCAACTGAGCCAACTTCGCTTCGGTAAATGGCTGCCAAGGGATTCGCTTATCGATTGGGCCGAGATAGGTAAAGCAGAAATAGGAGAACACCGCGATGAGTGTCAAAGAAATGCCCCAGACTTGTACCTTTTTCATCGATTCCGCCCATGAAGGAACTTTGCCAATCAACCAACATGCAAACCAGACAACCATCAACAGTGCCAAGGTTGCAATTCGATAATCTCGATTCACTGTCGAGACCATAAATACGACGGTAAACAATAGCGGAAACGCCATAACCTCTTTCAAGGTGTTCATCCACTCGCCGGGCTTAGGCAACCAGAAAAGGAGCCGTGGATTAATGGCCAGTACAATGTATGGAAACGCGAGTCCAATACCGATAGCGGTAAACAAACTCAAAACAACCCACCATGGCTGTCCAATACAAGCGCCGAACACGACTCCTAATCCAGGGCCACTGCAAGGAGTTGCGAGCAGAGTGGTAAAGAAGCCTTTGAAGAAAGCCCCAACTGCACCTTCTTGTTGCATCAACTCGCCGGACTTCTTTGTTTGAGCGAAGCCCGGTATTGGGATTTCCCACACGCCTAGGAAGCTGAGAGCCATTGCAAAAACGATGACCGTAATGGTGACCTTGAACTCGGTCAATGTAAATTGTTCGCCCCAATTGAACTGGGCCGACGCGAGATTAGCACCGATGGTGATAGCCGCCAACGCCCATAACACAGACATGATCCCAACGATGAACCAAAGATCCAACACCTCGATGCGGTGCACATCCTGCTTACCCTTGGTGGCGAACCCCATGATCTTCAGACCAATCACGGGAAGCACACAAGGCATGAAGTTTAAGATAAAGCCACCCGCCAAAGCGAATCCAACATACGTTAACCAACTCACCAAGCTCAAAGGAGTTGCGGGCACAACTTCCGTTTTCCCTTTTTCAGTTTTGGTTGCTGGCGAACTGATGACAGCAGCCGACTTAAACCACTCCAAGCGCTGTTCATGATCGGCAACTTCCTTGAACTTTACTTTTGCCAAAGCGAGCTTTGCCCCTGCCCCACCACCATTGCTGCTGTCGATGACCAACTCACCATTGAAAGAAAATCCTAGCGGTTGATCGCAACTCTTATCATCACAGGCTTGGTAGCCCACCAACCCTTTGATAATTCGCTTTCCTTCAACCGCATTGCCGGGTACTTCAAACGGAATGCTCCACTTGACCTCACCTTTATGAAATGAAACAGCTGGTGTATTGGGTACTAACACTTCCTTCACTGCTTCAGGCGTAGCAACTGGTCTGGAAACTTTCAAATCGCCCTTTTGATCCAGCACCAACAAGGTCCTGAAATTTGTTTCATCACTTTCTAAGTCCACCGCATAAAGATGATAGGCATCATCAGGGGTTCCCGTGATTATGATTTCCCCTTTGCCGCCCGGAGGCAAAGTGGCTGGCTTGAGTTCTACCGTCCATGAGACGTGGCTACTCTTATCGCGAAATGGACCTTCCTCAGCGGGTGCAGCCGCTTTGATGTATCCCACAAATTTAGCTTCAACTTCCTCATCATTGATCGGCTTGCATGAACCACCTTCGATGCAGGTTTGACCGTTGATCACCACGGTTAACTGAGTGTTTTTCGGGTCAACACCTTCGGCCAATTCGAGCGGGGCAGTCCAAGTGACTTTTTCAAAATGCTCTTCGAGATTGATCCCTTTGAACTGTTCGGAAGTGACCACTTTCGGCGGCTTATCGCTTTGGAATGGACCAGTGATATTGAATTGCTTCCCTTTCGGTTCAATTTCAGTCCTGAGTGGCCCACCTTCGGGTTGAGTGACGGAATAGATATACCAAGGATCCGACAAGGTGGCAGTCACTTTCAATACACCATTGCGCTGTCCTTCATTCACTTCGAAGCTCGCGGAAAACTCAACTGGCTCGGCGAACGCATCGCTCCCTCCAAACCCCAAGTTACCGAAGTCACCAAACTCCTGGGCCCGAACATTTGCACTCAATCCGGATACAAGCAGCACTAGCAGTGCGCTGAGATGAACTGCTCGAGTCAGCATGAATTGACCGATTGCCATTTTCCCTAATCTCCTTCGACCTCTGCGATCCGCTCGCATCATTGGAGTCCTGCAAATGCTTCAGGACTATCTTTGGTATGTTTTCAATGGTTTTGGCGATGAATTAACGGCCAACTTTTTGGTCGACCGCAACGCCATTATCGTACTAAAAAGTTCAAGCCATCGCATGCCGCAATTCGGCGGCGATGACTTGGGCGCCCGCAGCTAATTCGGCGAGCCTTTGTTTAACAAAAGTTTCCTTACCTGGGAATTGTAGTTCGTCGACTGCCAGCCAGCGAATCCACTGCACGCCAGACAATAAAACAGAACTTCTGTACAGAGGTCCCAGGATGGCAATCTCATTCTCACTCAACCCAATCTCCCGCTGATACTCAGTCAACCCAATCTGCCAATCCCCGTTGGGGCCAGATTTGGTAAGCGATCCCAGCATCCGCACCAAATCGGTAGTGACTGTATCGATTCGAATTGCTCCATAGTCGATCAAGCCGGAGCACTGATCCCCTTGAAACAACACATGATCGTGCCAAATGTCTCGCATGACATATTGGCACGGGAAGGTATATTTGGACCAATACGTCAGTTCTGACAAAAAGGTTGGCTTTAGAAAATCGATTTGCTGCAATATTTGAAACGCATCTTGGGCCCATTCTGCCTGGGAAAACCGTTGCAAAGCTTGCCGCAAGTCGTCAACGGCTCGCTCGGTAAGCCCTTGTAAGCGCCACACGCGGTCCATAATCGCGGGTGCCAATTGCATACCAATTGCATTTAAGTCCCCATGCGGAGCCAGATCTTTCCAGGCGGCATGTAGTTGCCCCAAGGCGCGACAAGCCGATTTTAGGCGGTCGGGACTGGGGTTGATCCAGTAATCGGCCTGGCCTGGCAACCAATAAGAGAGTTCCCAGAAAACACCATCGGCTTCGATGAAAGTTTCCCCGAATCGGGGTTCAACGGCGATAGGGCGCCCCATTCTTGGACGGATTAGAGCCGGAACGGTGTCGAGACCTTTGTTCAATGCGTGGAACATGCATCGATGAATTTCGGTCAATTTAGAAACCGAGGGATGCGGTTTGGGCCATTGCCGCAAACAATATTCTCGATCGTTGCCCCTGACTTGCCACACTCGAGCCCCGCTGAGTCCCCCGTCGCCTCCGAGCTGTCGATATCGATCTGCACCAATGGGAAAAAGGAATTCACTAACGACTTTGGCAGGAAACTCGTCCCTACTGTACGATATAGAGAGCCACGAATTGGATGAGGCTTCTGAGTTAAACATCGTTAGGCATTCACATTTTTATGTTGATCATAGGCACAATGGATTGGACTTCGAACGTAGGAAATGCGTTTGCAATTTGCCCAAATTGTGGGATTCAACAGGTCTTTGATCAGAAAAGCTCGCGACCGTTCTTAACCATCTACTTCATACCATGCATCCCGCTAGGACGCACCCTCGATTATTTGCAATGTACAGTTTGCAATGGAACCTTTGGCATGGAACTTCTGCAATTATCGACGCATGTTAGTCAGCCGATGCAATCCATTGTACCATTTGAAGAAGACCTCGTACGAGCCATCGCGACGATCATGCTGGAAGATGGGGGGATTGAGGAAGTTGAAATCGCCGCTGCCCAATTTGCCTATCAACGACTCATCGGCAAAGAACTGAGTCGCGATGAATTAGGCGAAGTGTGTGATCATGTCGAACGAATGAAACAAACAACAACCAACTTTCTCCGGCAAGCTGAAGATCGATGGGATGACGATCACCGCCGCATGTTGGTCCAAGCGATGTTCTGGACCGCTTCAGCATCGGGGGAAATCTCTCCAGAGCGATCTGCAGCCCTGACCGCTTTAGGCCGAATCTTGAGTATCTCAGAAGATCGATTTCGGGAAATCGTCGCGATGACTCTCGACTGGCACAACGATCCCCACTACCGATTAGCTTGATGTTATACCGCACGCGGATGAGGATGACACATTTTGACTAGGGCGTCAGGAACGGTCGGCGGCCACTGCCAAAATCGCAACAGCCCCACAAACTGGGTGGAGGATGCGACGGAAGTTGGCAGGGCGGCCTCGGATATTGAACCATTTTGGTAGTCTTATTGGCCGCCGTGACGACTTCCGAACAATCCTTCACCCAGTTCGCCTTCACGAAGTTGGATCGTGAAGTTGGATCGTGAATTGAGTTTCCTCTTGACAGCCCGCGTATCGAATTGCGAGCGATGAAAGTTAAAGGATATGAACGCCTCATCTGGCCAATGTGGTTGCGCAATCGATATCACAGCGGGCAAATCGTTGAAAGCGTTGATGTAGTAGCGTTGCAACCTTGGCACGATGCTCTTCGGTTTTCCCGTGTAATACTGCTTAAGCCGATGGAGCAATTCGCAAACCGTCTGACTATTGATGTATCCCGTATTGTAAGCCGAGTGGAACTGACAAGTTGCAGCATCACAACTCTTTCATCTCGTTGTGAGTTCCCGTTTTGTGGAAATGTCGAATAGCGTCCAAGCCATCTTTCCAATAGAGCATCCATGTTCGATAGACGGTAGAACGCGAAATGCCAAAAGGCGATGCGATTTGTTTCTCTTGAAAACGATTGGCACTCAAAACGATTAGTCCAGAGCCATAGAATGTGCATTCGCAGCATCACCCTGGGATCGGGGTGATGGGACATATCATTGCGAATCGCTGCTTCAACATCTGGGGGCAATACTATGTTTTGCATCCCCGCAACTCCACAAGAGGCAATACTCTCCAATCGCACCTATTACCAGCTTTGTACCGTGTGCGGTACAGGTTGCTCGGCCTGGCTTTAACTATTCCACGAAGCGCCGTCCCATTTCTCCATGCGGTCGACCAAGGTCACGGCATCTTCCGCAAAGGTTTGAAGCAAAACTTCACCTTTCTCACGGGTTGCCAAATGGGGCCAACCAATATGCCCCATATCCGATCGATCTTTGGTGATCCAGCCGCGAGCCGCTGGATCAAAACTTCGTCCCGGCTCTATGGGCTTGAGATTTTTGTGATCGCCCACCAAGGTCGCGTCGATCGCTAACATCATGCTGGTTTCCCATTCGCAGGCGTGCCCCATTTCACGCTGATAGATCGATGGCTCTTTCAACCACGGTTGGCTGCCCAAATTCCAATACGTTGATAGAAGCAACAACAAGTCGTGGCGTTGACGATACTTTTGCCTCAACTCGAATACGACTTGTTTCCCAGGCACATCGTTGCCTCCATGGCCATTGAGAAAAAGGAGACGCTTAAAGCCAGCTGAAATCAAATTGTCAGCCAGCGAATGGAGAGCATCCAAATAACAGCGTGGCGCAGCTGACAAGGTAGCGCCGAAATCTAGATGATGATCAGAGTTCCCCAGCCATTGCACGGGAGTGAACAAAGCCCGCTGGCCCAATATAAGATTCATTCGACGCACAATTTCTGTGGTCAGAAACGTGTCGGTGCCACACGGCATGTGATGCCCATGTTGCTCCACCGCTGCAATGGGAATTACGATAGGCAAGTCCCGCGAGAGTGACGCAATTTGAGGCCATGTCATGTTTATGAACTGCATTGGATCCGCCTTTAGGCAACGAGGAGAGGACAAATAGAAGAGATTCGACAGGAGGGATCGAAGCTAATTTTACCGCTATGGCTTGTGTGGCCAATACACACGGCCGGGCGTTTTGGTGCGAGTTTTATACAACACCCCACCACCCGTAATGTAGAGAGTGCGGAGATCATCTCCACCAAACGCGCAATTGGTCACCTCATCGGTTGGAACATTTTGAAATGCGAGCAGCTTGCCCTCGAAGTCGAAAACATACACGCCACCTTTAAGGGCCGCATCGGGCTCATGAGGTGGTTTGGCTACGTTGGTTCCACCTGCCACAAATAAGCGTCCAGCCTGATCTTGTTTAATTCCATCAGGCCCGCGACCATTACCCCAATCAAACAAAACTTTGCCACTCTTGGGTTTCACATTTCCTTGGCTATCCAATTCAAATCGCCATAACTTGCGAGCCCCTCCGAGTCGGTCATTGGCATTATCCGCCACGAAAAGAAATCGATCGTCGGGCGATAGCGCAACGCCGTTTGCTCGCTCTACTTCTCTACCCAACACTCGCTCGACCGCCCCATCAAGATTGATACGATAGACACCTTCGATCGTGTTGCCATCGGCATCGCGCAATTGCATATCATCGCGCGGTCCATATCGAGGATCTGAGAAGTAGATCCTTCCTTGGCGGTCGAGGCACAAATCATTAGGTTGATTGTATTTCTTGCCGCTGAAAGAATCGGTTAATACTTCCAGCTTACCGTCGCGCGATAAGCGTGTGACACGTCGCAAAACGGGTTCACAACACACCAAGCGACCTTCTCGATCGAAGAGCAGTCCGTTCGTTCCCGCCTTTTCGCGATAGACTGATGCGATACCGTCGATCGACAAGCGACAGATGCCCCCATTTCCGCTTGTTAAAATTCCCAGCTCTGGATCCCAAGCTGGCCCTTCTCCACCTTCACCCTTGCTCGAAACCACTTGCAAAGGAGTTGCAGAATCGAAAACATCGGAATCTTGCGCGTAGGTCTCTAACGTGAACACGCAAGTGCACACAAATCCAAACAGCGATAATCGCAACATAAAGTTGATCCGCAGGGTGAGAGGAGGGTGGGTTAGCGCTGGCTAAAATTCGCGTCTCAAATCGAGGGTGTAGGGGAATTCTGGATTGGGTCGGGGCAATTTGCAAATGACATCGCCAGGCGTGTGTCCGAACTGTGAGAATCGGGCCACGCGGCGAGATTCAGCTTCCATCGCATTGATGGGGAAGGTGGCATAGTTTCGACCGCCCGGATGTGCGACGTAATAAGTGCAGCCCCCCAACGAACGCGACGAAAATTTATCGACCAAATCGAGGACCAAAGGGGTATGAACGGGTACGGTGGGATGGAGGCAGTTTGGCGGTTGCCACGCCCGATACCGGACGCCGCCGACATATTGACCTGGTCGATCCGTCGGATGAAGAGGAACGACATATCCATTGCAAGTCAAGTGATATCGATGCGGTTCATAGCCTTCCATCAACACTTGCAAGCGTTCAACGGACGAATCGACATAGCGGACGGTTCCAGCCGCGATTCCCTCTTCGCCCAAAACATACCAAGGTTCAATCGCTTGACGCAGTTCGATACGGACGCCGGAATGAAACACCTCGCCCATCTTGGGCATGCGAAACTCGAAATGAGGCGTAAACCAATGCGCATCCCATTCCCAGCCATCTCGTTGCAACTCACCGATCACATTTTCGAAGTCGCGCCAAATAAAATAAGGCAACATAAATCGATCATGCAACTCGGTCCGCCACCGCGCAAGGGGTTCGCGATAAGGATGACGCCAAAAGTGCGCCACCAAATTGCGTACCAACAGTTGCATCGTTAAGCTCATTTGTGGATGCGGCGGCATTTCAAACGCCCGCAATTCCAATAATCCTAAACGCCCACTCGAACTATCCGGCGAATACAACTTATCGATGCAAAATTCAGCTCGATGCGTATTGCCGGTAACATCGACAAGAAGATTGCGCAGCAAGCGATCGATGAGCCAGGGTGGACAATAATTGCCGGGCTCTGGAATCAACTCTAAAGCGGTTTGTAGTTCATAGATCGCATCCGCTCGACCTTCATCAGCGCGTGGCGCTTGGCTGGTTGGCCCGATAAATCGATTGCTAAACAAATACGACAAAGAAGGATGATTGATCCAGAACGCTAGAAAACTTTTCAGCACATCGGGGCGGCGCAAAAATGGGCTATCACTCGGGCGTGCTCCTCCGAGCACGATATGATTCCCGCCACCAGTTCCGGTGTGTCTTCCATCGAGATCAAACTTTTCGGTACCGAGCCGCGTTTGACGCGCTTCTTCGTAAAGACCTTCGGTGATATCGACCATTTCATCCCAGCTCTTAGCCGGTTGGACATTGACTTCGATCACACCTGGATCAGGTGTGACCATCACCTTTTGCGTTCGCCAATCGTTGGGAGGCAGATAACCTTCCAAGATCACCGGTGTTCCCAATTCGGCTGCCGTTTCTTCAATCGCGGCCAGGAGTTCAACATAATCTTCAAGCCGTTCTACAGGAGGCATAAAGACATACAATCGCCCTTCTCGTGGTTCGATGCACATCGCCGTGCGAACAACGTCCGCTGGAGTCTCGCGCCGCTTTCGGGCCAGCAACTCTTCATCGTCATCGTGCGCATGAAGATTCGCAGCAAACGAAGGTGGATCAACAGGCTTAACTGGCTTCTGAACTTTGGGGGCTGGCCGGGGTAGTGGATCTTTAGGAGCGGTTGGATCGTCAGGTGCCCATAGTGGCGGTACACCGGCGGGCAAAACGGGGAGCGATTCCAATGGTAATCGCAAGCCGATCGGTGAATCCCCCGGTAGCAACATTAACTTCTCGGACCGAACGGGCCAATGCCCGCTTTTCCAAACCCAACGTGCTTGTTGCCATTGGCGGTGCAAAGGCAATACGATTCCCACAGGCTCGCTCAAGCCACGAGTAAAGACACGTGCCAAACGACTTCGTTCTTCAGGATCCTTGATCTTAGGATCTTTCGGGTCAACGTTGATAGGCAAACGTTGTTCTTTCCACAGATAGTAGTGAATGTCTTCGTAAGCCGGCATCAACCAAGTGGGATCGACGCCGAGCTTTTCTGCCAAGAGCCTAGTGAATCGCCGCGCGTGATGATAATTGAAACCATAGTCGCGTCCCTCATCGGCGATCAGCTCATCGTTGTGCCAAAGCGGATATCCGTCGGTGCGCCAAATGCAGGCCAACGCCCACCGCGGCAATGATTCGCCGGGATACCATTTCCCTTGCCCATAATGCAGCATGCCGCCTTTTCCGAAACGGTGTCGCAGGCGTTTGATCAATGCAGCTGACAAGCGCCGTTTATTGGGCCCAACTGCAGCCGAATTCCATTCCGCCCCTTCCATATCGTCAATGGAAACAAAGGTCGGTTCGCCTCCCATCGTCAGACGAACATCATCTTCTTGCAAGCGTCGATCGACAGCCTGACCGAGTTCGTCGATCTTCTTCCACTGCGCAGGCGTGAAAGGTTTTGTGGTGCGAGGATCTTCATGAATTCGCATAACCTTCATGGAGAAATCGAATTCACATTCCGCTTTCTCAACCAATCCAGTAATAGGAGCGGCACTCAATGGATCGGGAGTACACGCCACAGGTAGATGCCCTTCACCGCACAACAATCCACTGGTTGGATCGAGACCAACCCAACCGGCGCCAGGCAAATAGACTTCGGCCCACGCATGCAGGTCGGTAAAATCACTTTCTGGGCCACTCGGACCATCCAGCGCTTTTTGATCCGCCGTCAATTGAATGAGATAACCTGAAGCAAAACGGGCTGCGAGTCCCAAATGCCGAGCGATCGTCACCAATAACCATGCCGAATCGCGACATGATCCAGTGCGTTTCTCCAACGTTTCTTCGGGCGTTTGAACGCCAGGCTCCAAGCGAATCGTGTACTTGATATCTTGTTGCAAGCGTTGGTTCAAAGCGACCAACGCATTGATCGTTTTTTCTTTACGACGTGGTACGGCTGCAAGCCATTCTGCCAACTTAGGTGTGAGTCGATCGACGGCCAAAAATGGGGCTAACTCTTTCATCAACCATGGTTCGTAAGCAAACGGAAATTCGTCCGCATACTCTTCCAGGAAAAAATCGAACGGATTGATCACCGTAAGGTCGGCAACCAAATCAACACGGACCATAAACTTCTGTGTCGGCTTCGGGAACACAAGCCGCGCGATAAAATTCCCTTGTGGGTCTTGTTGCCAATTGCAGAAATGGTCCGCTGGCTCGACTCGCATCGAATAGCTCAACACCGGCGTGCGGCAATGGGGAGCTGGCCTTAAACGAACAATTTGCGGAGATAGGCGGACTGGACGATCGTAATTGTAAGTCGTCTCATGATGCAGCGCAACGCGAATGGCCATCGTTAAAAGATCTTCCTCTAGGTATCCACTTTCGATTGCCCCAAACCGCCATTTGGAGACAATCAGCCTGATGCAAAGAAATCGTTGTATCAGGTTGCCTAGACGAAGAAAAGCGGCAGAACCTAAGATGGCCTCTCTTCACCTCTGAAGAAGCAAATTTGCCGAAAATGCACCTCAACGAGCGACTTGGAAATCGAAGTCGGTAAACTCTGTGTGGCTGCTCAAAGCCACTTGAAAGCGGCTCGGATTTTTGGCATCGGGAAGTAAAATCAGGCGGCCACGATCATCGACCAGCCAGACCACCCCATTGGCATCCCAACGAAAAGTGCGGAGATGCACCGGCGTTTCAAGAATTTGCTTGTACTCTTTGGCCTTAGAAATATCGTAGATCGTGCTTTTTTCGCCCACAGTACCAATCAACACTCGATTCTTACAGAGATCAAACGCTCCATTCCAAGTCCCATTCAATCGCGACTTCTGAATCTGATGGACCAACTCGGCTTTGCGTTTTCCCTCATTCCAACGCCAAATAGCTCCCGCAAAGGGATCATCCGCTTTGGGCTCTTTAGCAATTTCACTCCACCAAACTTGCTCTTCTTCGTCACTCCGAACCTGCTTCACTAAGTTGGGTGAAATGTAAAAAGCGGTTTCGCCCACGCGGGAACGATGGATTAATACCGAGTCCTCTCCACTGCATAAGAAAAATTCATCGCTGGTCAGAAATTCAATGCTGGCAATACGTGATGTGTGAGTGCGATGATTGATATTGCTGCGACTAAAAGAACGTTCGAGCTCGTCGTTGGCATACGACAAAACTCGACCAGGTGCCTCGACTCCTTCCGAGATAAACATACCTGGAAACTCACCCTCAACGGGGCGACTTTGGAGAGACCAAATCAAGATCATCAACAAGGACAGGCGGACTTTGTGCATCGAATGAACCTCCTTAAATTAGGCTCATAACAATTCCCAACAATCTATCCCCCCAAGCGGAAACAAAAAGCGAGACTTTCCATTCATGCTAACCGTAGGTCACAAAATGACTCGGACAATTTTTTTCGGGCAACTTTTCGCTAAGAATTCACGAAAAAACCCCCTTAGTGGCCTAAGGGGGTTACTCAAAAGCAATATCGACAACCGACTCAAGAACTACTTCTTGGCCGACTTCAAAGCGGCTTGAGCAGCAGCCAAACGTGCGATAGGCACACGGAATGGCGAGCAACTTACATAGTTCAATCCGATCGTATGGCAGAAGCCAACCGAAGCTGGATCACCACCATGCTCACCGCAAATACCGATCTTCAGATCTTCGCGGGTCGAGCGACCTTTGTCCACACCGATCTTCATCAACTGACCAACACCGGTGGTGTCAATCGACGCAAATGGGTTGGCCTTGATGATTTCCAACTCTTGGTAATGTGGCAAGAACGAGCCCGAATCGTCGCGGCTCATGCCCAACGCAGTCTGCGTCAAGTCATTGGTACCGAACGAGAAGAACTCAGCTGTTTCAGCGATTTCATCGGCAGTCAAAGCACCGCGAGGTACTTCGATCATCGTGCCAACGGTGTAAGCGAACTTCTTGCCGGTTTCCTTCATCACTTCCTTAGCAACGCGATGAATGATCTCCACTTGTAGATCGAGTTCCTTCTTGAAGCCAACAAGTGGAACCATGATTTCTGGTTTCACCTTGATGCCAGCCTTAAGGACTGCAGCAGCAGCTTGGAAGATCGCGCGAGCTTGCATCTCAGAAATTTCTGGACGGCAAATACCCAAGCGGCAACCGCGGAAACCAAGCATTGGATTGAACTCATGGAGCTCTTCAACCAAGCGTTGAACTTCCTTAACGGTGATGCCGAGTTGCTGTGCGACTTCTTCTTGCCCCTTCTTGTTGTCATGCTGTGGCAAGAACTCGTGCAATGGTGGATCCAACAAGCGAATGCAAGCAGGAAGACCATTCAATGCCTTGAAGATACCTTCAAAGTCTTTTTGCTGGTAAGGAAGCAATTGAGCCAAAGCCGCTTTGCGATCCGCATCGTTTTCAGCCAAGATCATCTTGCGAACAGCGATGATACGATCGCCTTCGAAGAACATGTGCTCGGTTCGGCACAAACCGATACCTTCAGCACCAAACGCAATTGCGTTTTCAACTTGGTCTGGTTGGTCCGCGTTGGTTCGAATTCCGAGGGTACGGAATTTGTCAGCCAACTTCATGATGTGATTGTAGTATTGATAGACTTTGCTGTCGGCAGGCTTCAGGGTCTTGGAAACCAAGACTTGCTTCAACTCGCTGTCGGCGGTATCGATCAAACCATGGAATACTTCACCGGTGGAACCGTTAATGCTGATGAAGTCACCTTCCTTCAAGGTAACCGAACCGCACTTCAGCGTACCCTTGTGATAATCGATTTCGATATCACCAGCACCTGCAACGCAAACCTTACCCATCTGACGAGCCACCAAAGCTGCGTGGCTGGAAACACCACCGCGGCAAGTGAGGATACCGTCCGAAGCGATCATACCGCGCAAATCTTCTGGGCTGGTTTCGATACGAGCCAAGATTACGCTCTTCTTCATGGCGGCAAATTCTTCGGCCTTGGCAGCCGTAAACGCCACATGACCCGAAGCAGCTCCAGGACCTGCAGCCAAACCAACAGCCATCAAGCGGCCATCTTTCTTAGCTTGTTCGTAAGCCTTGGTATCGAAGATCGGTTGCAACAATTGGTTCAAAGCTTCTGGGTCACCCGATCGAACTGCATGTTCTGGGGTCATTAGCTTTTCTTTAACCATGTCGTGAGCAATCTTCACGTAAGCCAACGCGGTGCGTTTGCCGTTACGTGTTTGCAACATGTACAACTTCTTCTTCTCGATGGTGAATTCGAAGTCTTGTACGTCGCCGAAGTTCTTTTCCAAAGTTTTGCGAACATCGACGAGCTCTTTGTAAGCTGGGCCGATGATCTTGTCCTTGGCCATTTCAGCGATCTTCAATGGAGTGCGAACACCGGCAACCACGTCTTCACCTTGAGCGTTGACGAGGTATTCACCATAGAAAACGTTTTCGCCGTTGGCAGGGTCACGAGTAAAAGCAACACCCGTTGCACAATCGTCGCCCATGTTGCCGAAGACCATGCTTTGAACGTTAACCGCAGTTCCCCACTCATCAGGAATACGATACTTCTGACGATAGAGAATAGCGCGTTCGTTCATCCACGAACCGAACACTGCAGATACTGCACCTTCCAATTGTTTCATTGGATCGGTTGGGAAGGTTTTGCCAGTTCGCTCTTTGATCAATTTCTTGTAACGAGCTACCAACTCTTGCAAATGCTCTTCGGTCAAATCGGTGTCTTCTTTAACACCGACTTCTTCCTTCAAACCATGCATAACTTCTTCGAATGGTTCGTGCTCGTTTTCATGACGCTTCTGAACACCCATCACCACGTCGCCATACATCTGCAAGAAGCGGCGATAGGAGTCCCACGCGAAGCGACCGTTCGAAGTTGCCTTCTTAAGACCTTCGGTGGTGTCGTCGTTAAGACCCAAGTTCAAAATGGTGTCCATCATGCCGGGCATCGAATCGCGAGCACCCGAACGAACTGAAACCAACAATGGGTTCTTAGGATCACCAAACTTCTTGCCGGTCTCTTTCTCTAACCAAGTAACAGCCTTCTTCATGTCCACATCCAAACCTTCTGGATGCTTCTTGCCGTTCTTGTAGTAGTGAACGCAGCATTCGGTGGTGATTGTGAAACCTGGAGGAACAGGCAAACCAATCTTGGTCATCTGGGCCAAGTTAGCACCTTTACCACCCAGCAACGCCTTCATATCTCCGGCGCCATCAGTCTTTGACTTGCCGAAGTAGTAAATCATCTTGTTCGCCTTGGCCATAACCGTTTTCACAACCTCCGAGGAAAGGAATAAGGGAGCGTCTTCGCAACTCCCTAAAAAATCAATGTTTTGCGGACCAAAATAGCTCGTGGAGTGTAATAATCACTACAGATTACGTCAATCGGGTGGACCCCCTGACCGGCACGACTTCCACACCTTTTCCCCGCCAAGCAGCTCCTGCGACTCACCCAAACGACAGAATTGGAACCCACGCGACAAATGCCAAACTCCCTAAAGGTGGCCAACATCGCTACACTACCCCATCCTTCATCAAGATGGGAATAAATGCATCCCCCGGCACACCCCAAGCTGCGAACCACCATGCCGCATGTAGAACCAACGGAAACCATCGGAATCCTTTTTGTCGGGCACGGCACCCGAAATCGCGTCGGCCAGAAGCAATTTCTCGACTTAGCCCAAGCCGTTCGTGGAAAACTCCCCCATCTACGCCTGGAACCAGCTTTCCTGGAACTCGCCGAACCTTCCATAGAAGACGCAGTGGCAGCCCTAGCAAACCAAACCGGGCAGATCCTCACCGTTCCACTTCTCCTCTTCTCCGCAGGACATGCGAAAGAGGATATTCCCTCCGCAGTGGCACAAGCGTGCCAGAAACATTCACTACGCTGCGTCGGACAAACCGAACCGCTGCAGCACCTCCCTCCCCTGCTCCATCTCGCCTCCCATCGCTATCGGCAATCGCTAACAGCAACTGATTTGCAGATCCCCACAGAACGTCGCGCGCTCCTGATGTTGGGGCGAGGCAGCAGTGACCTGCAAGCGACAAGAGCCATGCGATCCCTCACTCTGCTGCGGCGCAATGCCGACCCCGTTCGATACGCAGGCACCGCCTTTTTTGCCGTCGCCAAACCCAACCCTAAACAACTGCTCGACTACATAGCGCAGAAACGACATGAAGAACTGATTGTTGTTCAGCCTCATCTGCTTTTCGACGGAATGCTATGGCAAGAAGCGGCAGAGATGGTACAAGATTACCAACGCCAAACACCCCAACGCACCTGGCGAATCACACCTCCCCTAGGTTCCGATTTGGCGCTTGCCGAGGCGATTTCAGAAATCATCACCACTCGACTTCAAACACTCCATTCCCTTTCATGATTGAGCGTCAGAATAAAACGGTTCGAGTGATCAAAGTCGGGGGCAGCCTTCTCACATGGCCAAAACTTAGAGATCAATTGCCCGCTTGGCTCGAAACACTTCCAGCTGGAATCAACCTACTGATTTTTGGTGGCGGCGAATGCGTGGAAGCGATGCGTGAACTCGACGCACTCTGGTCACTCGATCCGACCGCCATGCATTGGCGCTGTGTGAGACTCCTAAATGCCACCTTCGAAATCGCACAAGAGCTTTGGCCTGCTTGGAGTGCATTTCAATTAGCGGACAATCCTATCGATTCTCTGCAAACACAAATTGCCAATTACCGAAGCACTTCACATCCGATAATTGTACAGCCTAGCGCAGTATACACAGGATCGGTTGACACCCTGCCACATCACTGGGCCACAACGACTGATTCCATAGCCGCCTATCTCGCTAATGCTCTTCCAGCATCCGAACTTTATCTGCTCAAGTCGACGTCCCCGCAGCTAGGCCTAACGTTGAGCGAAGCAGCCGCCTTGGGTTTCGTGGATGATGCCTTCCCGTCGGTGGCGAGTTCGCTCTATCACATACGATCGGTTGACCTGACCGATCCGACCTGGCCTACCACTGAGTTCCAAGCAATCGCGCAATAACTGCTTATTACGAATTTGCCTTCGCACCCAAACCACCCAGTTTAACAGGCTCGGCTAGTATCAACTCCCTCCGCTTCACTCAGCATCTGCATTCCGGACTAGCCACCACGACTCAATTTCTTTATCTTGATTACGCACGCTTCATGGCCCGTCGTGCATTGCGATCGGCTGTGAGCGACACGCTCTTGGACCGACAAGAGCCTAGGATAGACAAGTGCTTTAGGGAGGAAGCCAAACGATGCGATCAATTGCGATTATCAATCAAAAAGGTGGAGTGGGCAAAACAACCACAGCGGTCAACTTGGCTGCAGCGTTAGCAAACTCGGGCCAGAAAGTTTGCATCATCGATCTCGATCCACAAGCACACGCTTCGCTTCATTTGGGCATTTCTGTGCCCGCTCCCGAGAAGTCGGTTTACGATATTTTGTGCGGCGATTGCTACTTGCAAGACGTTCGCAAAATGGCAGATACCAATCTTTACGTTGTACCGGCCAATATCGATCTAGCTGCAGCCGAAATGGAACTGGCTGGTGAAGTGGGACGTGAAGTCATCCTGCGGGACAAACTGGAAGTCGACGATGAGAAATTCGACTATCTTATTCTCGATTGCCCACCCTCGCTCGGTGTGCTGACCTTAAACGCACTAACCGCTGTGCAAGAAGTATTCCTTCCTCTGCAACCGCATTTTTTGGCGTTGCACGGATTGAGCAAACTGTTGCGAACGATCGAAATCGTATCCAAGCGTCTCAACCCAACCTTGCATCTATCAGGTGTGGTGTTGTGCATGTATGAATCGGCAACACGCTTGGCTGCGGAAGTTAGTCGCGACGTTGAAGAATTTCTCTATCAAGAAGCCGCTTCGTCCAAAGTATGGTCGACCGCTCAGTTCTTCCAGACTCGTATTCGACGCAATATTCGTTTAGCGGAAGCGCCGAGCTTCGGCCAATCAATCTTTCAATACGCACCATCATCCAACGGTGCCGATGATTATCGTAATCTCGCTTTAGAGGTGCTCGCCCAAGCAACCGGCGAACTGAAGGCCAAAACAAAAAGCGAAGCCACTGTCTAGCGAAATGGTGCATTTACTCATTGAGGCTGAGCGTTTCAATTTGACAACTATTCGGGAAACTCTTCTGGAATAGGTTCATCATCTTCGGGATCAGGAACGTGTGGCAAAGCCCGCGTCTCTGTAAACCATCCGTTAAGATCCGCCATCCGACAGCGCTCGCAACAGAAAGGTAACGCGCGACTCTCAGGCTGGACATCAAAGCGTTTTGTGCAAGCTGGACAGACTAAAGTCATGGGCTGGCTCATTCCAACATTTTCCACGTTCGTTTTGATCCATCCAATAATCGCTACTTGGGTTGGCTAGGCGAAATCCATTGATCCGCACTACTCCCCAACTTTGTATACCATTTGGAACCTAAGCAACAGAGGCCCCAAATGCCTGC
>Ga0075163_10000252_pt1 | contig 66691 bp, 59 predicted proteins | sample JI1023141ADNA_FD_71478 | JGI IMG/M metagenome (GOLD analysis project Ga0075163, IMG submission 71478) | Wastewater effluent complex algal communities from Wisconsin, to seasonally profile nutrient transformation and Carbon sequestration -... | ecosystem: Engineered > WWTP > Effluent > Algae... | reverse complement strand
AACCACCCAAGGATAACTTCAGCGGATCCGCCGCCTGAACCCCTGACGCCATCGCAGCTACACCCACCAGCGCCGTCGTCCCAAGCATTATCTTCTTCATTGCTCTCTCGCTCCTAAGAGGTTACTTCAATATGCAGTGGTAAATCGCACTGCCCACGCTATATATAGAGCTTATGCACACACCCCTAACCGTCAATAAAATAAAAATTTAACTAGTATTTATCTATTTTGCTGTTGCGAAAATAGCACAGCTCTGTGGATAAAAAGCCCAAAAACCGCCAATTATCCTGGTAAAGGGCAGCAGTAAAATTGCCCGGCGAATAGCAAGCAAACCCTCTGGATTTATCTAAAACCCCTACATAATGATTCGGCTGGCGAAATAAATTAATACAAATTTTACAGACTTCTCTTCATGCGGAACGTCTTGCTATGAGTACCTGCCTCCTTTAGCTTTCGGTCCAAGAAAGCTTTGGCTTTGAAAACAATAAATAAGGGGGGAGGAATATGAAAACTCGTTTTATGCATTATGTAGTGGTGGGAGCTATCGCTTTTGCCGCCAGTATTACTGGGCCGACTAGCCTACATGCAGAAAAGCTTCTGCGAATCGCAAATATGGGAGAACCTGCATCGCTTGACCCGCATTTCGTTAGTGGCGTGTGGGAAAATAGAATTGTTGGCGAGATCTTTCTTGGCCTGACAACCGAAGCGCAGGACGGATCCATTATTCCTGGCGCAGCTGAAAGTTGGACTATTAGCCCAGATGGCCGCGTTTATACCTTTAAGTTGCGCGATCAAATATGGTCTGACGGTGTGAAGGTCACTGCAGAAGATTTTAACTATGCCTATCGACGCATTCTCGCCCCTGAAACACCGGCTAAATATGCCTCTCTTCTTTATACGATCAAAAATGCCGAAGCTTTCAAACGCGGCGATACAAAAGATCTAGGGGTTAAGGCTGTCGACGATAAGACATTAGAAATAACACTTGAAGGCCCTACACCTTATTTCCTTGCTCAGTTAGTTCATTACACCGCCTATCCTGTGCCCAAGCACGTGGTCGAGAAATTCGGCAAGGACTGGATCAAACCCGGCAATATCGTGTCGAACGGCGCCTATATGGTGACCGAGTGGGTTCCAAACGATCACATTAAAGCGGTCAAGAATCCAAAATTCTATGACGCCGCCAAAGTAAAAATCGATGCGGTTGTTTGGTATCCCGGTGAAGATCGCGCACAGGCGCAAAAACGTTTGCGAGCAAATGAAGTTGATATTTGCACCGACTTTGCTTCAGATCAGATCGAGTTATTAAAGCGTGAACTGCCGAAGGAGACGCGGATTGCCCCCTATCAAGGCATGTATTTCTTTACGCTAAATACGACCCGGAAACCTTTTGATAATAAAAATGTCCGCCTTGCTTTATCGATGGCAGTCGATCGTGATGTCATTGCCAACCAAGTCTTAAAAACTGGTGAAATACCGGCTTATGGCTACGTACCGCCAAACACAGCCAATTATCCGGAACTGGTAAGCGCATCGTTCAAAACGATGAGCCAAAAAGATCGTGATGCAAAGGCAATCGAGCTGATGAAAGCTGCGGGTTACACACCTGAAAAGCCGCTCAAATTGACAATCAGCTACAACACGTCGGAGAATCACAAAAAGATCTCCATCGCCTTGGCGTCAATGTGGAAGAAAATTGGCGTTGAAGCCGAACTGGCCAATGCAGAAGTTGCCGTCCATTATAAAAACATGGAAGAAGCAAACTATGATGTCGCGCGCGGCGGATGGATTGCGGACTACAATGATGCGCAAAACTTCCTGTTCCTGGTTGCAACATCAAGCGGCAAGCTAAACTACTCGCGGTATTCCAGCCCGGAATTTGATTGGCAAATGGCTGAGGCTGCCGTCACCACGGATCTCAAGAAACGCGGTGAGTTCCTCAAAAAAGCAGAAACCATCGCCATCGCAGATATGCCGATGATTCCCATCTATTATTACGTGTCGAAAAATCTTGTCTCGCAAAAGGTGATCGGCTGGAAAGACACGAGCCGAGATATTCACCGCATTCGCTGGTTAGATCTCGCATCGTAATATATATCGTTATGCCTTGAGAGGAGTGTAGACTCCTCTCAAGCATTTCGTGCTTTTATGCTGAGATATATTACCTTCCGCCTTTTGGGTGCCATACCCACAATGCTGCTGATCATTACGGCGGCCTTCTTCTTGATGCGCGTTGCACCAGGAGGCCCTTTTGCGTCCGAACGAGCCCTGCCACCGGAAATCGAAGCGCGCATCCTCGCGCATTACAAATTGGATCTGCCTTTGTGGCGACAATACTTTGATTATCTAAGTCATATTCTTGTCGGTGATTTTGGACCTTCTTTCCGCGTGCGGGACTTTACCGTTTTTGAGCTCTTAAAAACGGGGTTTCCCGTTAGTCTTAAGTTGGGCGTGCTTGCGCTTATCGTCGCTGCCATCTTTGGTATGGGCGCGGGAATCGCTGCAGCTTTACGCCAAAACACTCGACTTGATTATTTGGTAATGAGTTCTGCTATGACTGGCATTGCTATTCCTAACTTCGTCATGGCCCCCCTACTCACCTTGGTATTGGGGGTATATCTCTCTTGGCTGCCCGTAGGTGGATGGAATGACGGTGCCATCCGCAACATGATCTTGCCGATCACTGCCTTAGCCTTGCCTAAGATTGCTTATATCGCTCGGCTCACCCGCGGTTCGATGGTAGAAACCTTGCGCGCTGATTATGTTAGAACCGCCAGAGCCAAGGGACTTCGTGCGCGGTTAGTCGTGCTGCGTCATGCATTGAAAGGTGCCTTGTTGCCTGTCGTATCTTATTTGGGTCCTGCAGCAGCAGCGATCATTACCGGCTCAGTGGTCATTGAGTCGATTTTCGACCTTCCTGGTATTGGACGATACTTTATCCAAGGTGCCCTCAACCGCGACTACACACTGGTTATGGGAGCTGTCATTGTTTATGCCGGGCTGATTATTTCACTCAATCTTCTCGTCGACATTGCCTATGGCTTTTTGGATCCGAAAGTGAAGTACGATCGATGACGGATCTACCGCTGCCTCTTGAGACAGAAATCACCCCTCTTGGCCGTAGTCTTTGGCAAGATGCGCGACGCCGTTTATTTAAGAATCGCGCTGCGGTCGCCTCGCTGATCATTTTGGGCATCATTCTTTTTTTGGCAATTTTTGCGCCTCTCCTCTCACCGCATCCATATGATGAAATTTATTGGGATCGCATTCAAGCACCTCCCGACTTTGCTAACGCCCACTGGTTTGGCACCGACGGCAATGGGCGCGATCTCTTTATTCGCACCCTCTATGGTGCACGGGTCTCGCTTGCCGTTGGAATTCTCGCAACCCTCGTATCGCTGCTCATAGGAGTTACTTATGGCGCCGTCTCGGGCTATTTCGGCGGCAAAGTCGACAGCTTGATGATGCGCTTTGTCGACGTCATGTATGCCATGCCTTTCATGTTTTTTGTCATTTTGCTTATGGTTTTGTTTGGACGAAATATCTATCTGATATTTGCGGCTCTTGGTGCTGTTGAATGGCTTACCATGGCGCGGATCGTGCGTGGACAAACCTTAAGTGTGAAACGCCGAGAGTTTATCGAGGCGGCGCGAGCTGGCGGCGTTAGAACTTATGGTATCATCTTTCGCCATATTGTTCCCAACATTCTGGGACCGGTGATTGTTTATGCAACTTTAACCATCCCTCAAGTGATCCTGACTGAAAGTTTTATTTCCTTCCTCGGCCTTGGCGTGCAGGAACCTTTGACCAGTTGGGGTGTTTTAATCAGCGAAGGCGCCCGGGTGATGGAGGAGTCACCGTGGATGCTCGTCTTTCCCGCAATTTTTCTCGCCACAACTTTATTCTGCTTTAATTTTATCGGCGACGGTTTGCGCGACGCCTTAGATCCAAAGGATCGATGAGCATGGCGCTACTTGAAGTCGAAAATCTGAATATACGTTTTCATACACCGGACGGGGAAGTCGCCGCGGCAACCAACCTTTCTTTCGCCATTAACGAAGGCGACAGCCTTGGGATTGTGGGAGAAAGCGGATCAGGTAAAACCCAGATGTTCTTGGCCATTATGGGTCTCTTGGCCAAAAATGGCTCCGTTACGGGCAGCATACGCTTTCAAGGTCGCGAACTTATCGGATTGTCTCGCACACAGCTCAACGCCATTCGCGGCGTTGATATGGCCATGATCTTTCAAGACCCGATGACGTCGCTTAACCCCTTTCTGCGCGTTAGCCGGCAGATGAATGAAATTTTGATCGAGCATAAAGGCCTATCGGAAAATGACGCCGATCGGCAAGCCATTGCCATGCTTGAGCGCGTCGGAATTCCCGATGCCGCGCGTCGCTATCGTCTATACCCCCATGAATTTTCCGGTGGCATGCGGCAAAGGGTTATGATTGCCATGGCCTTGCTGTGCCGTCCCAAACTGCTTATCGCCGACGAGCCCACAACGGCCCTTGATGTTACTGTTCAAGCGCAAATTCTCGAGCTCTTAACAGAATTACGGCAAGAAGTCGGCACAAGCATCGCCATGATCACCCACGATCTTGGCGTGATTGCCGGCCTCTGCGATCAGGTCATGGTTATGTACGGCGGACGTGTCGCTGAAAGAGCCTCTGCGGAAACGATTTTTTATCATCCTCAGCATCCTTACACTCAAGGCTTGCTGCAGTCGGTACCGCGACTTGATCAGAAAACAGAAAAACGGCTTGTCGCTATTCCCGGCCAGCCGCCCAATTTGCAAAAACTGAGTGCGGGTTGCCCTTTTACACCGCGGTGCCCATATCGGTTTGAGCCCTGCCCTACCCTGGTGCCGCAGCTTCGGCCAGCCGCGGGCGGTGGTTTTAAAGCCTGCCATCTCGAGGCCTTGCCATGACGCAACCGATATTATCCGTGCGCGACCTAAAGGTTCACTTTCCCCTTCGCGGCAAGGGTCTCTTTTCATCGTCCATTCCGCTAAAGGCTGTTGATGGGGTCAGCTTTGATCTTTTTCCTCGCGAAACTTTGGGCATCGTGGGCGAGTCAGGCTGCGGCAAATCCACCCTGGGACGCGCCATCCTTCATCTCCTTCCTCCCACGTCAGGAAAGGTGGTTTGGTTGGGTGAAGATTTAACCTTACTGCCATCAGAGGCTTTACGCCGCAAACGCCAAGAGATGCAGATAGTTTTTCAAGATCCCCTGGCTAGCCTCGATCCCCGCATGACAATCGGGGATATTATCGCCGAGCCGTTACGAACATTTCAGCCGCATCTAACGAAGTCGCAAATTCAAGACCGTGTAATGGAGATCTTACCTCAGGTTGGGCTTAATCCTTTTATGCGCAACCGGTATCCCCATGAATTTTCCGGTGGACAGTGTCAGCGCATCGGAATTGCGCGGGCAATGATTTTAAAGCCCAAGCTGATTATCTGCGATGAGCCAGTTTCGGCTTTGGATGTGTCAATCCGTGCGCAGATCGTTAATCTTTTACAGGATCTTCAGGAAAAATTTGGCATTTCGCTTATTTTCATCAGCCACGATCTGTCGATTGTTCGGCATATCTGCCATCGCATTATGGTTTTGTACCTAGGACGCGTGATGGAAATTGCCCCTGCTGCAGAGATTTATAATCATCCACGTCACCCCTATACAAAAGCGTTGATCTCGGCCGTTCCTATTCCGGATCCCCGAAAGGAACGAAAAAAACAGCGCACTTTGCTTAAGGGAGACTTGCCATCACCCGTTGCACCACCTTCGGGATGTGTTTTCCGAACGCGTTGCCCCCAAGCGGACGCCCGATGTGCCGCCGAAGTGCCTATCCTTGAAACCGCAGAAAACGAAAGGCATCTTGTGGCCTGCCATTATTGGCGAACTACATAATCGCCGCAACGCCATCCCACAGCAGTTTCAAGCCGCTCAAGAAAACAAAAGTATAACAGAACCGATAAAACCATATGTCGGATACACGATGATGCATCCACCGTCCCAACCACATGCTGAGCGGGGCTAAGGGTGCAAGAATCAAACTTGTTGTTATATTGGTTCCATCCAGCAGACCCAGCCATCCATAGGGGACCAGTTTGGCATAATTGATAAGAGCGAAAAAAAGTGCGGTCGTTCCCACATAAACCGTCTTATCAAGCTTTTGCGGCAGCAAAAACACTGAAATAGGCGGTCCACCCGCATGGGCAATGAAGCTTGTAAATCCGCAAAAACCACCCCACACCCATCCCCAACCTAAGGAGGGCTCTACGGCGGGGATCAATAGTTTTTTTCGAACACGAAACCAATGATCAAGGGTAAAAGAAACGGCGATACCGCCGACCATGATGCGGATCGCGTTGATATCCATCAGACGAAAAAACACCACACCGAGCCCTGTTCCGAATAGAGCCGGTGGTAAAAGAATAAGGATATTCTTCTTGCTCCAATGACCGCGATATAGCCACACACCAAAAATATCCATCAGGCAGAGGAGCGGCAAAAGAATGGCGGCAGCTTGTTGTGGGGGGATGGCCAAGGCCATCAACGGAACGCCCACAACGCCAAGTCCACCGCCAAAACCTCCCTTAGAAATTCCCGTTATGACGATAGCAAGGATGGCAAAGACGTAAAACCAAAGATCAATGATCATATCGTTCCTGCAAGAAAAGCAAAGCTAAGCATTCTGATACTTGTTTATAGCTTTGTATTGAGTAAAACTATTATCCATTGACTATAAAAATGGGATAGGGCTTCGTGACCAAAGCACTTCATATTCTCGTCGTTGAAGGCAATACCGAGGAAGGTCGTAACGCTCTGGTGGCGGCCGGCGGCCACATAGCTGCAGATCTTTATGCAAAGGTTCTAAAGGCTTGCTGGCCGGATATTCAGACTACGATCATTCGGCCTGCCGATGGCGATGCGGATCTGCCAAAAGGCGAGGCTTTATCCAGCTACGACGGGGTTGCTCTAACCGGATCATCCTTGAATATCTACAACGGGGGTGCGCCCATCGAACGACAAATCGACCTTGCACGCTCGGTTTTTAAGGCCGGGGTTCCTTTCTTTGGATCATGTTGGGCGGCCCAAGTCGCCGCCGTGGCGGCGGGCGGTGATGTTCGGCTAAATCCCAAAGGACGTGAAATCGGCATTGCCCGCAAAGTCGCTCTCACTGAAGCTGGACGGGCACATCATCTTTATAAAGGGAAGGCCCCGGTATTTGATGCCCTTTGCGTTCATAAAGACGCCATCACAGCCTTACCTGCTGGCGCGACTGTTCTTGCCGGAAACTCCTTGTCTGAAATTCAAGCCCTGGAAATCAAACATAATTCCGGAACATTCTGGGGTGTTCAATATCACCCCGAATACGATCTTCGCGAGGTCGGCCGGGTTGCTTTGCGATACGGCGACGCGCTGGTTAAAGAAGGACTTTTTGCCAATAAAGAAGCCGTATCCACCTATGCATCGATGACCGAAACTCTGTCGGCCAACCCCAAGCGCCAGGATATTGCCTGGCTCTTGGGTATTGATGATGACATTCTAAGTCCTGCCATGCGGCGTTTGGAAATTACCAATTGGCTAACGCACCAAGTGCTCCCATACGCCTCTCGCCGATAGAGTTACCGAGTCTTAAGGCGCAGATGGAAAGATTTCGGCCGCGTCAGATGCATATATCCCTCGGCGGATAGGGTACATCCCTGTCCCGAATCCTTCACACCAACCCAAGCCAAAGCCGGATCTAAATAATCGCAGCGGTTCATAAACCATGTCCCAGTTGCGACCTGATCGCCTATTTTAAGTGCCGCATCCTGATCCTCGGTCCAGATAGCCGCCGTAAGTCCATAGTCACTATCATTCATCAGCTTCACGGCTTCGTCATCAGAACGGACTTTCATAATGCCAATGACCGGCCCAAAGCTTTCTTCCGTCATGAGACGCATAGAGTGATCGACATCAACCACAACCTGCGGAGCCAAATAACAGGTACCTGACTTGGCTTCCGAGAACTTCTTAGGATCAATTAAAGCCTTGGCGCCTTTCTTGACTGCTTCAGCGACCTGATCTTCGATCAGTTTTGCAGCGCTCGCCTTAACGACGGGTCCAAGATTGACTTTCAAGTCCAATGGATTGCCCAATCGGTATCCGTTTACGAGATCGACATAGCCCGCTAAAAACTTATCATAGACTTTCTCGTGAACATAAATTCTCTCAATACCACAGCATGATTGACCTGAGTTGAAAAAGGCCCCGTCAACAAGATTTTCGATAGCGTGATCCAAGTTGCAGTCCTGACGTACATAGGCGGGATCTTTTCCGCCTAATTCCAAACCAACGCCAATAAATCGCCCAGCGGCCGCTCTTTCCACAGCCGCGCCACCAGGAACAGAGCCTGTAAAGGCAACGAAGTTAATGTCAGGTGACTTAATAATGCGTTCGGCATTTGCGTGCGATAAATGCAGATACTGAAAGACGCCATCAGGCAGTCCTGCAGCCTTAAATGCCTCAGCATAACGCTCGGCGCATAGGGGGGTTTGCGCCGCATGCTTCAGGATCACCACATTTCCGGCCATGATGGCTGGAATGATGACGTTTACGGCCGTTAGGTAAGGATAGTTCCACGGGGCAATGACAAAGACGACACCGACAGGCTCACGCCGAATGAAGCGGTTAAAGCCCTCTTTGGGAGCAACTTTTTGATCCGCCAAAGCTTCGCCAGCAATACTAATCATATGACGGGCGCGTTCTTCAAAACCCCTCACCTCCCCCGGTGATTGGCTGATAGGCCGCCCCATTTGCCGCGTGATTTCTTCCGCAATAGCCGGACCTTTGGCAACAAAAGCATCAACGGCTTTGCTACATAGCTTAGCACGCTCAGCAACGGGTGTTGCTCGCCACTTTGGAAATGCCTGCTGCGCTTTTTTGAGCGCCGCAGCGATCTCTGCTTCTTCTGCCAGAGGTCGCTCGACATAAACCGACCCATCAATAGGCGACAAACACTTCAAAAGCTCTGCCATTCGTATGCTCCGTTACTCTAGATAATTTCGAAATATCGCGATAATTCCCAATCGGTAACATGACGCCGGAATTCCCGCTCTTCCCATTCACGCGTTGCTGCGAAGTGGTCAACAAACTCATCACCAAACAATTCCCGAGCCGCCTTAGATTTTTTCAAATTCTGAGCTGCATCCCACAAAGTTCTCGGCAAAGAAAGACGTGCTGGAAACTTTTGGGAATAGGCATTGCCTTCAACAATGGGCTCAGGCTCAACCTTATTAGCAATACCCCACAGACCCGAACCAATCGCTGCCGCTAAGGCTATATAGGGATTGGAGTCCGCGGCGGCAACACGATATTCAACCCGTTGAGATTTTTCAGAACCTGGAATAATCCGCAAGGCAGTGGTCCGGTTTTCAACACCGATAGTGGCTTCCGTCGGCGCCCAGAATCCTGGAATAAGCCGAGTGTAGGAATTTACCGATGACGCCACCATGCCCAGGATCTCCGGCATAAGCTTTTGTTGCCCACCAATAAAATGGCGCATCGCTTTGCTCATACGATGAGGCTGCTTTTCATCAAAGAAAACAGTTTTATTAGCTTTATCGCGTAAGCTCACATGGATATGTCCGCTTTGACCCGGCCAATTCATCGACCACTTTGCCATAAAGGTAGCCATCAAATCATGGCGTTGAGCAAAAACCTTAGCAAAGGTTTTAAACAGAGCCGCCCGATCAGCCGCTTCTAAACCATCTGTTACCGATAAAGCCGCCTCCAAAACACCTGGGCCCGTTTCTGTGTGAAGACCTTCTATGTTCATACGCATAGCCTCACCCATGGCCAACATTCCATGATAAAACTCTGCGTGAGTTGAATTGCGAAGAACAGAATAACCAAAATAACCAGGAGTTAACGGCTTAAGATCGTTATATCTTTTTTGACGAACTGAATCCGGTGTTTCTTCAAAAACGAAAAATTCATATTCACATCCGGCATAAACTTTGAATCCCATTTTTTCCGCACGCGCAAGAACCCGTCGCAATACCGCCCGAGGGCAAACAGCCTCGTGGTTTTCGGCAAATTCGCAAAGAAAGAATAAAGTATCCGCTTCCCAGGGAATTTCGCGGCAGCTTGATGGAATAATGCGCACTTGCGCATCCGGGTAGCCCGAATGCCAGCCTGTTATTTTTGTATTGTCATAAAGCTGGTCGTTACTATCCCATCCGACGACGACATCGCAAAATCCAAATCCGTTCTTCAGCGAGGATACGAATTTCTCCTTGCTCATGTACTTACCGCGCAAGATGCCATCGATATCAAAAACTCCGACTTTTATATGGGTCAGATTTCGCTCTTCAATAATTTTAATTGCATCGGCAACAGTTTTAACATCAGACGGCTGCATCAAAGTCTCCCCCAATTTATAGCGCCAAGAATAACGGCAACCGAAGCCTACTTTGCTCGGTTGCCGTTACCATTCTTATATATCGTTTAAAGATGATGAGCTTTGCCAGTCAAGGCGAACTCTTCTTCCGGTGACAGAACTAACTTATGTCGACCGAACACTGCGAAGTAAATGATACCCAATGCGTACCACGCTGCTGCACCTTCCATTGCCGCCCGATAGGTTGGATCTTGGAACTGATAATATAAAGTGATAGCAGCAATAACGATTGTTACGACCGCACCCAAAATACCAAACGGACTACGATACGGCCGGGCCATTTGCGGTTTTTTAATCCGCAACAAAATAAATGATAACGATTGGAACATATACGAAATCATAGCTCCAAACACAGCAACGTTCAAAAGCGTCGTTCCAACTTTGGCTTCACCACCAACGTAAAAAACCATCATCATCACGGCGAGACCAACAACGGCACCTATAAGTAATGCCGCATAGGGTACCTTGCTTTGGCCACTTGTTACCGATAATGCCTGAGGAAAATAACCTGCCCGTGACAAGGAATAGATTTGGCGTCCGAAGGCAAAGATAATTGTGTGAAAGCTAGCAATTAAACCAATCACTGCAATCAAGGCCAAGATTTTGGCAGTATCCGTTCCATAAATAGTCCGGAAACCTTCCAAAAGCGGCTCACCGGAAGAGCTGATTTTAAATGCACCCGGCGAAATTGATGTATTAAGCGTTAAGACAAGTGCTGCTGAACAAATTAAGGTTAAGATGCCCAAGAGCAAACCTTTAGGCATATCACGCTTAGGATCCATTGATTCTTCTGCCGCCAATGGAAGTTGCTCAATAGCTAAGAATAACCATACTGCGTAAGGCATGGCTGCCAAAACGCCAGCCCAACCAAATGGCATCCATGATCCATTACCCTCGGGCAACTCAACAGCTTTGCCTTCAGCATCAGCGCCGATGTTTAAAGCAAACTTTGCAAAATCAACATGGCTTACAGCACTGACCCAAAACACTGCTAAGATCGCTAAGGCTGCTAAGGTAACAAAAAGTGATACCTTAAATGAAAGCTCAACACCCACCAGGTTTAAACCAACAAATATGATGTAGCTCACAACCCACCATACAGGTTGAAACTCGGGCCCCGTTTCAAAGATGCCACCAAGATATGACCCAATAAAAAAGACGATCACTGCGGGGGTAATAACGAACTCAAGATTCTCCGCAAGGCCGGTAAGAAACCCGCCCCAAGGACCCATCGCACTCCGTGCAAAAGAATATGCACCGCCGGTGTGCGGTAAGGCTGGTGACATTTCTGCCAATGAAAAACAGAGACCCAGGTACATAACAGCAATTATTGCTGTCGCGATCGCCATGCCCCCAAAGCCGCCGGCTCCCAAACCAAAATTCCATCCAGAAAAATGACCAGAGATAACCGCACCAACACCCAGTGCCCATAACGACCATACACCCGCATATCGGCGTAGGCCTCTTTTATTAAAATACGCTTCATCGACCTTTTTATAGGTAACGGTCCCAACTTTTTGTTGATCAGACATCCTTCACGGCTCCTTTAATAGGTCCCTTTCAAAACCGCATCTGCATTGCGCAGCCAACGGCCACCCACGAGGATCAAAATGGAAAGGATGTCGGCATAAAGATACGACGGAGAGAATATAAAATTCTCTCTATCCCCACTTAAAATCTTTCAACCGCTGAAATTCCCCCAAGCCCACATTAATCCCCTCAATCAGTACGGGCTTGGAAATGCTACGAGACCTGAGCGCACAACACAACCATTACGAAAGGCATCTTCTCTTGTGCAGTGCAGCAAATTAGAGGAGATAATGAGGCGAATAGGCTTAATCGCTGTTTTTTCAGCAATATATATTAAGAATTATTCTGGTCATTTAAGAGGAATGCGAAAAGACCTTTGTGAATACCATTCGGGACTTAGGTGTACTATGAGCCCGCAACCGTCACAATGAGTCCGTCTAACTCTTCGCTTACCAAAATTTGACAAGATAACCGAGAGGTTTTTGTTAAGCCAAAAGCGAGATCTAGCATATCCTCCTCTTCCTCCGCGCGACGGGGAAGTTTATCATACCAACTCGGATCAACAATAACGTGGCAAGTTGCGCAAGCTAGTGAGCCCTCACACGCGGCTTCAATATCAATGCCATTATGTTTGGCAACTTCCATAACGGAAAGTCCGATGGGCGCCTCGATCTCGCGACGCTCGCCCTGAGAAGTTAGAAAGATAATCTTTGGCATATTGATCCTGAACAAATAAACCTTCTTGCGGCGCACTATCCCTATTCAATGGCACTCTTGCAAGGCATTAAGTCGAGGGAACCCCTTTTGTTGTAGAATACTCAAAATGCAAAGCTTCACCTTTATGAACCAGTGGGAAGATTGCATGAGCAGCCATGGCCGCCTCGGCAAAACCACAAAGAATTAGCTTAATTTTGCCGGGATAGGTCACCACATCACCTATAGCAAAAATGCCGTCTAAACTGGTTTTACAAGTCGCAGGATCAACCGGCAAATGTCCATGTTGTAATTCTAGACCCCATGACGCAATGGCGCCAAGGTCAGTGGCAAGTCCAAAAAATGGCAATAAACTATCTGCCTCAAGACGCCGAGTTTTGCCATCAAGATCTGATACAATAATCGCCGTTAATTGACGTCCATCGCCTTCGAGTGCCGAAAGTTGATACGGGACAACAAATTCAATTTTTCCCACATTAGAAAGCTCTTGGAGTTTTGCCAGGCTTGCAGGAGCAGCGCGAAACTTATCTCGTCGATGAACAAAATAAATATGGTCAGTAATTTCTGTTAAGGCCAGCGCCCAATCCACCGCACTATCACCACCACCGGCTATAACAATTCGTTTACCTCGGAAAGATTCCTTTCGCGTTACCATATAGTGCACTGAGACGCCCTCGTAACCCAATATACCTTCAAGGGGTGGACGATGAGGACCAAAAGCTCCCGCACCGGCGGCAATAATAACGGCTTTAGCCTCTATTTCCGGACCGGCTGATGTTTTTAGGCGCCATCCATTTTCTATCTTTGTTAATCTTTCAACTTTTTGGCCTAATCGATAAATAGGATGAAACGGAGCAGCTTGGGCTTTTAGCCGCTCAATCAGTTCGGCACCAGCAACTTCGGGTAAGCCCGGTATATCATAGATCGGTTTCTCCGGATAAAGGGCCGCGCACTGTCCACCGATTTCGGGTAAAGCATCAATGACCGTCGCGCGCATGCGCAGCATACCCAATTCAAAAACCGAAAATAAACCAACAGGGCCCGCACCAATAACAGCAACTTGCGGTACCGTTTCTTCCATAGTTAGCTCTTACTGTGCAAAATCAACAAACTGCTCAACCTTGGCTCGATCATAACCAAGACTAGCAACCAGAAGCTGGCGCGTATACGGATGGGTTGGAGTCCGTGCCGCAAGTGTCTGCGCCGTCATTTCTTCAACAATCCGCCCCTGCTGCATGACGGCCAAACGATCACACATATGCGAAACAACACCTAAATCGTGGCTGACCAAAATATAAGTCAAACCAAGTTCTTGTCGTAAAGTTTTTAGAAGATTTAAAACCTCCGCTTGAACAGACACATCCAATGCACTTGTCGGTTCATCAAGCAAAAGAATGCGCGGTTCTAAAATCAGTGCACGTGCAATAGCAACCCTTTGACGCTGTCCACCTGAAAGCTGATGCGGGTAACGGAATCTAAAAGATGGCCCCAATCCAACTGCATTTAAGGCTTTTTCTATTCTCTGCTCACTATTATTAAGATTATGGATTGCAATTGGTTCGGCGAGGATGCGGTCCACCGTATGCCGTGGATGTAAAGATCCATACGGATCCTGAAACACCATCTGTACCATTTTGTAAAATGACTTACCCATTAGGCGACGTTCAGTGCCGTTTAAAGTGATCGCACCTGTCCAGTTGTCGGTAAGACCGCAGATCGCACGCAAAACTGTCGATTTTCCTGAGCCAGATTCACCAACAAGCCCAAAACTTTCACCTGATGAAACGGCAAAAGAAGCGCCGCGGACGGCATGAACCCCAGAAGGACCTGATCCAAAGTAAACCTGAAGATCACGAACATCTATCATGCTAATTCCTATGCAAGCCACGCTGGATCACGCTGCAACGTCGGCAGTAAACCGTGTCGGCCATCAATTCGCGGCAAGCACGACAAAAGGCCCCGGGTATAAGGATGCTTGGCTTCGGAGAGACGCGATGCGGTGCATTCCTCTACAACTTTCCCACCATACATAACTAGGACTCGGTCACAAAAAGACGACACCAGTTTCAAATCGTGACTAATAAAAATTAAGCTCATCCCACGCCGGGAAACAAGATCGTCAAGTATGGCCAGAATCTGTAATTGAACTGTCACATCCAGAGCGCTTGTTGGCTCGTCAGCAATCAAGAGATCTGGATCAGGCGCTAACATCATTGCAATCATAATGCGTTGCCCCATCCCACCCGAAACCTCGTGCGGATAAGCATTAAAAACGCGCTTAGGATCGCGAATACGAACGGCTTCTAGCATGCTAAAAGCCTTCTCATCTGCCTCTGCACGAGAAAGACTCTCATGCAGGCGGCAGGCTTCGGCGATTTGTTCTCCAACCTTCATGATGGGGTTCAAAGAAAATTTGGGATCTTGCAATACCATTGATATTCGTCGACCCCGGATGCGGCGAAGCTCGGTCTCGCTCGCAGATAATAAATCAATGCCGTCAAAATTAAGACGCTGTGCTGTTACCTGACCAGGTGGTTGCGTTAGCCGGAGAAGCGCCCGTCCGGTTTGTGATTTTCCAGAACCACTTTCGCCAACGATACCCAGTTTTTCCCGCCCCAAAGAAAAAGATATGCCTCGCACCGCTTCAATTAACCCTTTCCGTGTCGGAAAGGTTACACGAAGATCTTCAACTTGTAATAAGGGAGACGAAGTTTTTGCCGTCATTTTGCGCTCTTTGGATCAAGAACGTCACGCAAACCATCGCCTAAGAGATTAAATCCCAAGGAGACGATGAAGATGGCGACACCCGGTAAGGTCGGAATCCACCATTGATCAACTAAGAAGCTGCGGCCTGCTGATACCATAGCTCCCCATTCCGGGGCGGGTGGTTGAGCACCAAGTCCTAAAAAACCCAACCCAGCCGCTGTCAAAATGATCCCGGCCATATCTAATGTCACACGAACAATCGCCGAGGACATGCACATGGGAACAATATGGCCCCATATAATACGGATAGGCCCTGCGCCTTGTAAACGAACCGCAGCAATATAATCAGTATGGCGAACCGTCAGAGTTTCGGCCCGAGCAATCCGGGCATACGGTGGCCAAGCTGTAATTGAAATCGCAATAATAGCATTTTCGATGCCAGGACCTAAGGCACCAGCAAATGCCAATGCCAAAATAAGTCGAGGAAAAGATAGAAAAATATCAGTAATGCGCATTAGGACTGTATCAATCCAGCCGCCACAATACCCAGCGACTGTGCCCACCAGCAATCCCAAAGGAACGGCAATAAGAGCAACCAAAATAACAACTTCAAGAGTTAGTCGTGTGCCGTAAATGATGCGGCTGAAAATATCGCGGCCAAAATCATCGGTACCAAACCAATGCACTGAGTTAGGCGGCTTAAGCCGGGCCATCAAATCCTGCGCCGTGTAGTCATAGGGTGCTAAGAAAGGGGCAAAAGCTGCAATGAGTAGCAAGGAGACTACAATGGCCAGACCAAACATAGCCAACGGATTTCCCGTCAAGGCTAGCCAGCCTAAATACCCACGACCTAACCTCGCTTGTAACCGGCTAGTGGGTGTGTCGGCCAAAAGCCACATACGTAAGCTTTGCGCCATTAGCGCGCCCTCGGATCAAGAACGCGGTAGAGAAAATCAGATATCAAATTAAGCGTTACGAAAACAACACCGACAACGATGGTACCGCCTAGAACGGCGTTCCGATCCGAACCGAAAAGTGCATGGGTTATATATTGGCCTAAACCTGGCCAAGCAAAAACTGTCTCCGTCAATACCGATCCCTCCAAAAGCCCTCCATAACTGAGAGCCACTACTGTAATTAGCGGTATACGGATATTGCGCAAAGCATGCACCCAAATAACACGCCACTCCGGCACGCCCTTAATTCGCGCTGTGACAATATATTCTTGCCGAAGCTGTTCCAGCATAAACGACCGTGTCATTCGCGAAATATATGCCAGGCTAAAATAACCAAGAAGAATCGACGGCAAAAGAAGATGATGAAGCGCATCGATTAAAACTTCAAAATCTCCAGCAATTATACTGTCGATCGTGATCATGCCCGTGACAGAAGGAACCAGTCCATCATACGCAACACCTACGCGCCCTTCCGGTGCCGGCACCCAATCAAGCTTTACATAGAAAATCAGCAATGCAACGAGGCCCAGCCAAAACACAGGGACTGAATAACCAATCAAACCTAGTACGCGAACAACCTGATCAAAAAGGCGATCGCGTTTAACGGCGGCCCAAACACCGGTTGGAATTCCCACTACCACACCCAAAAGAGTTGCGATTGTTGCCAATTCTAACGTGGCGGGAAAGACATGCAAAATATCCTCCATAACCGGCCTGGCGGTAATGGTAGAGATCCCGAAATTTCCAGATAAAAGACTTACAAGATAACGACGAAACTGTTCCCAAATCGGCTCGTCGAGCCCCAGCTCCATACGAACGCGCCGATAGACTTCTTCTGGTGCGCCTTCACCCACAATTGTCAAAACGGGGTCTGCAGGGACAATTCGACCCACGATAAACGTGAAAAGGAGAAGGCCGAGAAAGGTTAAAGACAACGATAAAAGCAAACCGCCTATCGATGCAAACCGGCGCGCAAGCAGCGAGCTTTTTGAGCTTGCCGCTTGCGTTTTCACCGTTTCAATCTGCGTGCCGTTAACAGACACGAGGATTAATCCTAGAAATAACTGCTTACTTGGTTATCCCATGATAGCTGTTGTTGTCATAGGATGGGCCCATAACGAAGCCATTAACATTGCCTCGCATAGCCGCAATTTCGATTTCTTGGAACATGATGACGAAAGGTGAGTCTTTTTGGTGCTCACGTTGGATATCTTCGTACATCTTTTGACGTTTAGTAGCGTCTAATTCCGCAGCCGCTGCCATAGTCTTTTTTGTCAGTTCAGGGATATCCCACGAATTCCGCCAAGCCAATGTTTTCGCCTTAGTTGCATCGGTATTGTCATAGTTAGCAGCAAAGGTCTGAGCATTGGTGTGCGGATCCTGATAATCCGGTGACCACTGACCAAGATAGATATCATGTTCACGTGCACGATATTTGGTCAAAGTCGTCTTATTGTCAGCTGGGACTAGCTCTAGTGTGATGCCAGCTTGCTTAAACGTATTTTGCAACGATTGGGCAATATCGATGTAAGGAGATGAGTTCCGCACATCCATAGACACTTTAAACCCATCTTTCAATCCTGCTTCAGCTAGCAAAGCCTTAGCTTTGGCAACATCAAGTTTATAAGGGCTGTCTTTAATTGCGCCCATCATACCTTCAGGTAGGAAGCTCTGATGCGGAACTGCAATACCAGACATGATTGTATTTCCAAGGCCTTCGTAATCTACCAAGTACTTGATTGCTTGACGAACCTGTGGCTTGGCAAAATTTGGATTTTTTGTGTTCAAACCGAAATAATGGATCGCGCCCTTAAGTGAAGACTGAATACGAACATCCTTATTCGATTGCAAAGCCTTCACCTGATCAGGTGTCAAGTTACGCGCCATATCAATGTCACCCTTTTCCAGCATCAAGCGTTGTGTGCTGGCCTCAGGAACATGGCGTAAAACAACCCGCTTCACCGTCGGAGCGCCGCGCCAATAGGTTTCATTGGCTGCTAAAGTCAAAGTCTCGTTCGGTTTCCATTGCATCATCTTAAATGGACCAGAACCAGCATAGTTAATCCGCAGCCACTTGTTTCCGAGGTCCTCAGGTCCTTCACTGTGCTTCTTGACCTCGACACTATCAACGATCGAGGCAACATTGGCCGTCAAGCAGTAGAGGACAAATGTTGGAGCAAATTTTTCTGTGATTTTGAAAACCAGAGTAGTGTCGTCGGTCGCTTTTATGTTTTGAGCGACGTTATCTTTATTAAATCCAAACTGGGTTAGAATAAAGCCCGGATTTTTATTTAGTATAACCGCGCGTTGGAGTGAGAATTCAACATCCTTTGCGGTTAATGGATTACCTGAGGCAAATTTAATTCCCTTACGAATTTTAAAAGTAAAGGTTTGCCCGTCTGGCGATACCGTCCAAGAATCAGCAACCTCGCCATATATACGAGAAACATCACTTAGATCGTACTTAATTAGCCGATCATAGGTGTTGCCCAAATATTCGCCGCCGATGAGCTCAAATGCTTCCGCAGGATCGAGCGTAATCAACTCGTCGATCTTATGAGCCATAACTAAAGTATCTTTAGGCGTATCGGCCATCGCCCCTAATGATGAGACCGATAGTACGGCCGCACCGGCCAACGCTCGAAGCATGGACTTCATGCAAGGTTCCCTTCCCTAAACTCATTTAACGGGAAGCATGCTCAGCATACCCCCCTAATACTGTGGGTGGATCATGCCGGGTTCATGAAGTCTTGTCTACGCTATCTGAAAGGTCAGAGAGAGATATCTAGATCGAGGGGCCATAAAGGGCGTCTCGCCTTAAAAAATGGCAGTTTTCCTCGGGCAGGCGTGGCTAATCCGCCACCATCACATACAATGACCCGGCTGGCCATAGGCTCAAAGGCAGCTCGGAAATGTTGCATAGACTTAACAACGACAACCCGCTTTTTTTCAGGAATAATGCCATTAGCAGCAAACATCTGCCGGTCAAGAAGCTGCAATAGGTTTGTTGTGATCAAAATCTCAATACCATCAACCTGAAATACAACAGTTGGCCCAAGATTTTTTGTAATTCCTTCATACATAGGGCCCTGACAAACGAATTCCCCGTTTGTTATGCGGAGAATTTTTCCTGTTAAACTTAAGGGCCGCCCCCCAAAATTTGGGTCCACCTTACCACCTAGATGGACGGTCGTGGTATCGCCTTCATTATAGTTTTTAAGGTGAGAAACCGCTTCTGGATCACGAATGAGCCCAAAGGCGACGTCAGAAATACGCGCATCCAAAAGCGCCTTGAGTACAGTCGTTGAATCGCCATAGGTCCCTGCACCAGGATTGTCTGCGTAATCAGCAATAATGAGAGGCTTACCTTTTCCGTCATGATTTGATGCTATGGCTGCGGCTTGCTCGGGCGTTAAGTAGGTGTTGGTGACAACATCGCGAGTGAGCCACATTTCATTTGCCAGGCTTTCTTTGATTTCTTCTGCACGTTGTACTGCATCGATAACGGACTCATCATAAGTGACGGTAATACTCGGCCCGACATCATAAATATCTGCGAGTGAAAATCCTCCATTTATAGACACACAGAGAATTCCAGATTCCTTTTCATAGCGTCTTGCCTTCTCTAGCATTGGCACCATTGGGCCTTCATCGCTTCGTCCTCCATTAACACCCATCAGCTGCGGACGTCTGGCTAAGACTGTTCGAGGGCTTATTTTTCCCATCATCGCCTGCTCTAATAATTCACCCGCTTGCCGACCACGATCTCTCATATCAATGTGGGGATATGTCCGATAAGAGCAGATAATATTCGCCATCTCGACCATTCGGGGAGACACATTAGCGTGCAGGTCCAATGTGATAGCGATAGGAATTTTGGGACCTACAATTTGGCGTATTTGACTAAGAAGCTGACCCTCCGCGTCGTCAAAACTTTCGGTTACCATGGCACCATGAAGAGATAACAGAACACCATCAAATGGTCCTTGCTCTCTTGCCGCCGCCAAAATAATTCCCGTTAATTTATCCCAAGCATCATCAGTAACCTTCCCGCAAGGATTAGCAGAGGCTACAATCGTATGGATGGTTTGCCAGTTGAACTTTTCAGCACAATCAATAAAACCAGCCATTTCGAAATTAGTATTACGGAATTTTTTTTCTATATCCGGCGCGTAAACACAAAATAGCTGCTCAAATGCTTTTAGGTCGGCTGGTTGAACACTAAAAGTATTTGTTTCATGATTGAAGTCACCAAGTAAGACTCGTGGCATTAATTGTATCCTTCTCGGTAGCACCCAGGCCGACCGTATTTGTCACAGATACAATGTTAGGAGCTACTGCAGAAGTCAAAAGTGATTATTTGCGCTTAGTCAAATCTTGCATCACCTCTTCGGCACCCCCAAAAGGGGCTATCACATCAACTATGTGCAGACGATCACCGCTATTCCATTCTTGAGGTTGAAGGCGCCGCGTTTCTAAATAACGTGCTTCTGCTTCAGGTGATAATTGGGCCCAAATTGCTAGCGCAACTGGAACCGTAGTGCCTTCTTTACGGTATAATTTAAACTGGCTTAGATTCAAAGCAGGGAGAATCGCCCATTCAATATCTGCTAAGTAAAGGTATTTGTGCTTTGGGCTCTGCGACAACAACCAGGCAGCCTGCCCCAAAACTTCAGCTGGGCTTAATCGTGATGGATCCAATGAACTACCCGTTACATTACCAGAAGACGCCGGTGATATGCTTTGGGTTTTACTTTTAAGTGTCTTCTTAGTCTTAGTTGCCGGTGATTTTTCTTTATTTTTTCTTGTTGTCATAATGACTCCCCATGAGATCTAGAAAGAGCCTACAGTCTAGATTAATATGAAACAAGACTAGATGTCTTTATATTAGAATAAACGTAAAAAGATCTAAGATTTTTTTAGTGCTTGAGTTAGATCGTCCACAATATCTTTTGCCGATTCCAGACCAACGGATAGACGAATCAAACCATCAGAAATTCCCACTATTTCTCGAGCCTCTGGAGTTAATCGGGAATGGGTCGTAGTGGCTGGGTGGGTTGCTAGAGTTTTGCTATCGCCGAGATTATTCGATAACCGGATAAAGTTTAATGCATTCAAAAACCGAAAAGCTGCATCCTTGCCCCCATTCATATCAAAGCTAATTAAGCTGCCGCCTTTTTTCATTTGGCGACGCGCAAGTTCTCGCTGTGGGTGATTTTCTGCAAACGGATAAATAACGACTTTGATTGCTGGGTTCGATGCTAAAGTTAGCGCAACTTCGGCTGCCGTGACGCACTGACGTTCTAGCCGCAAGTCCAAGGTCTCCATTCCTTTTAGCAGAATCCAGGCACTGAACGGACTTAAGCTCGGTCCGGTGTTACGCAAGTAAGGATGTAAAATCTCTGAAATAAAGCTTTTGCGCCCTAAGACAGCCCCACCAAGACATCTGCCTTGGCCATCTATATGTTTGGTTGCTGAATAGACGACAATATCTGCACCCATTTCCAACGGTCGTTGCAGTAGCGGTGTTGCGAAAACATTATCAACGATCAGCTGAGCGCCGGCCTTATGAGCAAGCTCGGCTACAGCTGGTAGATCGATAATCTCTAAGCAGGGATTGGACGGGCTTTCGCAAAAAACTACCTGAGTTGGCTTAGATAAAGCACGCTGCCATTCGGAAAGATTTGGCCCATCAACCAGCTCAACCGATACACCCATCCGCGGAAGAATAACTGTCAAAATATAGTCACAAGAAACAAAAAGTGCCCTGGAAGCAACAACACGGTCACCGGTTTTTACCTGGCATAAAATAGCCGCTGTTACAGCAGCCATGCCACTTGCCGTTGCAAGGCAAGCTTCCGCACCTTCAACCCGACGCAAGCGCTCTTCAAACATGGCAACGGTAGGATTAGAAAACCGTGAGTAAACATAACGTTTCCCGTCTTGCAAAAACGCCTGTTCCGCTTCTTCAGCTGATTTATAGACATAACCAGAAGTCATGAATATGGCTTCGCATGTCTCATCGAATGAGGTGCGCGTTGTTCCGCCATGAACTAAAAGAGATGACAACTCTTTGTTTAAAAGAGGATCAACTTTAGTTGCGTCATCAGACATAATCACATCCTTCTTGCGACCGTCTTACGCAAAACAAAACCCCGAACCATAGCCATAGGTCCGGGGTTACGTGTACCCATGACCTATTTAGCGGGTTGTTTTACGTGGCCGCAAGCCGGTCAGCCCAAATCGCCACGAGATGACTATAACTGAGACAATTTGATCGTCAAGCGATGAGAACAAAGAAGCAAAATAGTAAGACAAAGCCGCTATTTAAAATAGCTCATTACCAAATACATAACGGCCTGTTTTGCGCCCAGATTTCGATATCTGTGCGCTACATCTGCTTCGAATTGGATTGCGTCACCCACTTGCAGATGGAAGATTTCGCCTTCCCGTTCAATATCTACTGTACCAGCGGTCACAATAAGATTTTCGACCGTTCCGATTGGGTGGGGAGGCGCATTCTCTTCCGCGCCTGCGGCCAATCGAAGTTCATAAAACTCCGTTTTCCGATCATCGCCGAATGGAAATAAGGCGCGTGAGGTAAACGCACCATTATGCGAAGAAAGAATTTTTGCTGTTGCTTCAGGCAAAACAGTTACTGCTGGCGTATTGCCTGCCCCAAGAAAAGCAGAAAATGGAACATCTAAGGCTTTCGCAATTTTCCATAGCACATTTATCGTTGGTGCGCTGCGACCTAACTCAATCTGGCCTAACATTGCCCTGCTCACCCCGGAAAGTTGGGCAAGCTTTTCCAGCGAAAGATTTTGCAGACCACGCAACCGTCGCAGGTTGATGCCAACTGATTGCGGTAAATTCTCATCATCTCCTGATGGCTTGGCTTTCGCCAAGGACAGACCGGACTTGCTTGTAAGAGGGTTGCTTCGGGACGCCATGTCCGTGCCTTATCCTCAGATCTTGCTAAAAGTGTTATCTAATATATTTGACATCTTGCCAATACGCTATATCCAATATAACAGATGAACGAACGAAATTACGGAAACTACCCCTTAACGTAAAGAGGTTATCGTGGAAATCGCCCTTAACGGTATTAGCAAGAAATTTGGCCGTTTTGCAGCCCTCCGCGGGGTTGACCTTAAGATCCAGTCAGGCGAGTTATTGGCTTTGTTGGGGCCCTCAGGCTCAGGTAAAACTACCCTCCTCAGAATCATCGCCGGACTCGCCTTCCCTGAGACAGGACAGCTGACCTTTGATGGGGTCGACGCAACCCACATTCCAGCAAGGGATCGTCAAGTTGGCTTCGTTTTTCAGCATTACGCCCTGTTCCGCCATATGACTGTGGCCGATAATGTTGGATTTGGCCTATCTGTTCGACGCAAAGATCGTCCAAGTTCAGCAAAAATCCGTGAGCAAGCACTTGAGTTGCTTCGACTGGTCAAAATCGAAGAGCTGGCGGAGCGTTATCCAACCCAACTTTCAGGCGGTCAGCGTCAGCGTGTTGCCCTAGCCCGCGCGCTTGCCATTGAGCCGCGTGTTCTCCTACTGGACGAACCTTTCGGCGCGCTTGACGCCAAGGTGCGAAAAGATTTGCGGCGGTGGATCCGTCAGCTCCACGATGAAATCAATGTTACTTCTGTCTTTGTGACTCATGATCAGGACGAAGCCCTGGAAGTTGCCGATCGGGTTGTCATCATGAATAATGGACAGATTGAGCAGATCGGCACACCCAGCGAGGTGTATGATGCTCCTGTTAACTCCTTCGTCTTTGGTTTCTTAGGTGACGCCAATCGCATACCTTATGCCCTCAGCAGTGGAGCGATTAGCGCCCCTGGAATCAAACTAACTCTTCCGACCGAAAATGCACCGCGCGATGGTGTGGCCTTAGTTAGACCTCATGATATTCAAATCACACCTGACAGCAGCGGCCTCTGCAGAATCCGTCGTGTCTCCGTCATTGGTGCCACGGCGCATCTCGAGGTGTCCGTCGATCACGACAATATCCCCGCCCTGGAGATCGTGTTGCCACAGCAACGTTTTGCGGAACTTGGCCTTCACGTCGGCAGTAAAGTCACGCTTCATGCTGATCGCGGAACTATCGTCTCAGCCAAAGACGCACACCTCGCTGCTTAACCTTTCTTTCAATTAACCATTTATTTATGGGGATCAGATCTATGTCTTCGCGTCGTTTGACATCGACTATTTTAAGTTTGGCACTTAGTGTATGGCTGGTTGGGGGTGGAGCAGCATTTGCTCAAACCCAAGCACCGAGTGAAATTCTCAACGTTTCTTACGACATTTCGCGCGAACTCTTTGCCGAAATTAATCCGCTGTTTATTGCCGCATGGAAAGCCAAGACGGGACAAACCATCGAGGTCAAACAGTCACACAACGGATCGTCACGCCAAGCACGCGCAATCCTAGAAGGCTTACAAGCCGATGTGGTCACCTTTAATCAAGTGATTGATGTTCAAACCTTGGCCGATAAGGGGAAGCTGATCACACCGGATTGGCAGAAGAAATACGCCAATAACAGCTCGCCCTATTATTCATTGCCGTCCTTTTTGGTGCGCGGCGGCAACCCAAAGAAGATCAAGGATTGGGACGACCTTGTTCGCAACGATGTTAAGCTAGTGTTTCCTAACCCCAAAACATCGGGCAATGCGCGCTATACTTATTTGGCCGCCTACGCCTATGCCCTGGACAAATTTAAAGGCGATGAAACCAAAGCCGAAGAATTCGTCCGCACCTTGCTTGGGAATGTCGCCGTGTTTGACACCGGCGGCAGAGCGGCAACTACGACTTTCGTTGAGCGCGAGATCGGCGATGTCTTGATAACCTTTGAAGCCGAGGTCAACGGCATCAAAAAAGAATTCAGCGCCAAGAACCTTGAGATCGTCACTCCCTCGCAAAGTCTACTGGCCGAATTTCCAGCGGCGGTTGTGGATAAAGTGGTTGATCAACGAGGGAGCCGCGCCATTGCAACTGCTTATATTGATTTCTTGTATTCGGATGCCGGCCAAGACGTGTTGGCAAAGAACTACAATCGCGTACGCAATCCTAAGGTTGCGGCAAAATATGCTGCGCAGTTTCCAAACGTAAAGCTGGTCACGGTTGAAGAAAAGCTAGGCGGCTGGGATGCCGTGCAAAAGAAGCATTTTGCTGAGGGCGGCATCCTCGATCGTGTGATGCTCGGTAAATAGGCCCTAAAGAAGCTGGCGGCTTAAGAGGTTAAGTGATACTTGCCCTTAGGCCGCCGACTTGCCATTGTGCACAGCATGATTCCTATGCAGCCTTTAATAACAGCTATAAGGTAAATGGCTTTTTTTAGATCGCACCAACGTGTCCTGCCCGGCTTATCCTTGACGTTGGGTACAACCTTGCTGTTTCTCGGCTTGATTGTTCTGCTGCCGTTAAGCGCTCTTCTGATCAAAACCAATGAGCTTAGCTGGGAGGATCTGATCCGGGTCGTGACATCCCCCCGCGCCGTTGCGGCCTATGTTGTCACTTTACGCGCAGCCTTAATGGCAACCGTCTTTAATCTTTTCTATGGATTATTGATGGCGTGGATTTTGGTTCGCTACCGGTTTCCGGGTCGCCGCTTGCTGGACGCCATGATGGATCTTCCTTTTGCCTTACCGACCGCGGTCGCCGGTATCGCCCTGACCGCACTTCTTGCCAAGAACGGTTGGGTTGGTAGTCTGGTAGCACCGTTTGGTATCACCATCGCCTATACGGAACTTGGCATTGCTGTGGCCATGGCCTTTGTCAGCTTTCCTTTTGTCGTGCGTACGGTGCAGCCGGTATTGGAAGAGTTTGATTACGAGTTGGAGGAAGCAGCCCGCACCTTGGGTGCCAAGGAGAGGCAAATCTTCCTGCGCGTGATCCTGCCCCACATCGCACCAGGCCTTTTGGCTGGCTGCGCGCTTGCTTTTTCGCGCTGCCTAGGTGAATTCGGCGCCGTGATCTTTATTGCCGGCAATATGCCGCTGAAAACCGAGGTTGCTCCTTTATTAGTCTTTATCCGACTGGAAGAATTCGACTACCCAGCGGCCAGCGCAATCGCCTGCGTCATTCTTCTGTCATCCTTTGTTCTGTTGCTAGTGATCAACATGCTGCAGGCCTGGCAGTTGCGCTATCAGGCAAGGAGTTCCTAGATGCTGCTGGCTGCGAATAACGGTCCAGAAAAACTTTCGCCGACTGCGATCACTTTGATCGTGCTGGGGGCAATTATAACTCTGGTGTTTTTAGGCCTGCCGCTGATTATCATATTTGCACAGGCTTTTTCCCGCGGATGGGAGATTTATGCAGAGAATATTACCCATCCTGAAACCCTGCATGCCATTTATCTTACCCTCATCGTTGCCCTTCTCGTCGTGCCGCTGAATATTGCCTTTGGTTTGGCTGCTGCCTGGGCGGTGGCGTTTTTTGAGTTTCCAGGACGCAAGCTTTTGATCACCCTGGCCGAGCTACCTTTTTCGGTATCACCGGTGGTAGCGGGCGTCAGTTACATCCTGGTATTCGGCAGTCAGGGGCTGCTCGGACCATGGCTCAGCGAAAATGACATCAAGATTGTTTTTGCCCTGCCCGGCATTGTGCTGGTCACCATGTTCGTGACAAGCCCGTTTGTCTTTCGCGAAATCCTGCCTTTGATGCAGCTGCGCGGCAGTGATGAAGAAGAAACCGCCGTGACCTTGGGCGCCAATGGCTGGCAGATTTTTCAGCGTATTACCTTTCCCGGCATTCGCTGGGCTTTGTTATATGGCGCTATTCTGTGCAGTGCGCGGGCAATTGGCGAGTTTGGCGCCGTTTCGGTCGTATCGGGAAACATTCGGGGCGAGACCAATACTCTGCCCCTTCAAGTCGAACTGCTCTACAACGATTATAACGCCACCGGCGCCTTCGCCGCCGCTTCGGTTCTCACACTGCTCGCCGTGGTGACGATGGTGATCAAAGTTGCTTTGGAGCAACGGGTAGAAAGATAGGACGATCGTTCCCTATCATCGCTGCTGTTTTGGCGGGCTTAAATATTCATTATATTCAAAATTACCTGTGGCCATCTCTTTGAGACAAGTCTTGTCCGAATGCTTACTTTTTCTGACAATGGATTTGCAAAAATTAGATTTAGATAAAATTTTATTTTTCTTGTTTTACAAATCCTAAAACTATATTTTTCCGAGCTTTATAAAAAATATTAAACTAAAAGTTGTATTTTAAACTATTTTTAAATAAATTCTAACCTTCCAAAGTTATATCAAATGGAAGGAAATAACATGAACAAGTCTACCTTAAACAAAATTGACTTTTCTTTTTATTCAGTTAATGACGCGCCGGTCAATCCATTACTTGAGGCCGGACAAGATCCACGTCCTAAATCAACAGTAAAAACCGCGGCGGTGATCGCGCCAGATGCATACAGTGTTGCAGCTGGAGACGTATCGGCCTGCACAAATCCGGCTCCTACCAACGGCAATGATCTCATTTTGGATAACTGCAATCAGGGCACAATCAACGGCCTCAATGGCAACGACACACTCGCTGGCCTGGAGGGTAACGACACCCTTAAGGGTGAGGGCGACAATGACAAGCTTTTTGGTGACTCTGGTAACGATAGCCTGCATGGCGGTGAAGGAACCGATACTCTTTACGGCGGCAGCGAAATTGATTGGGCCTTTGGCGGTAACGGCAACGACACGGTTAATGGCGATGCCGGGGAAGACCGTCTCTATGGCGCCAACAATAATGACTCAGTTTATGGCGGAGCTGGCAACGATACCATTCTTGGCGATGCCGGGAGCGATGTCGGGAATGACTGGCTTTATGGCGATGCGGGCAATGACATAATTCTGGGAGGAGCTGCGAGCGACGATCTTTATGGTGGCGATGATAATGACACGCTTCATGGCGATGAAGGTAACGATACCATTACAGGCGGTATCGGTAACGACGTCATCTACGGTTATACAACGAACATACCAATAGATACTTCCTTCCCCGATTTTGATACTCTATTCGGCGATAAAGGTGCTGACACGATCTTCGGTGGTAATAGCAATGACACGCTTTTTGGCGGTGAGGATAACGACTCGCTTCATGGCGGTGTCGGAATAGATTGGATATATGGCAGCCTAGGGGATGATTATCTCAGCGGCGGTAACGATAACGACCCAATTTTTGGCGGTGACGGCAAAGACCTCGCGACAGGTGGTTTCGGGGATGACATGATCCAAGGTCAAGCAGGCGATGACGTTCTCATCGGAGATGATGGAAACGACACCCTTGATGGCGGGATCAATAATGATAAGCTTCATGGCGGTGCCGGAATCGACACCCTGATTGGTGGCCTTGGTGATGATTACATTGAGGGCGGCAACGATGATGACGAAATTTCTTGCTTTGAAGGAAATGATACCGCCTATGGCGGCGCCGGAAATGACTTCATCATAGGTAGCTGGGGAAACGACAGCCTTACGGGGGATATTGGGGACGACCGTATTTTCGGTGGACGCCATGATGACAGGATTTGGGGTGGCAGCGACAATGACGTTCTTTCCGGCGATGAAGGTAATGATGTTATCTATGGCGGGCAAGGCGCAGAAGACAACATTACTGGGGATGAAGGTAATGATGTTATCTATGGTGGGGAAGGTAAAGATCATCTCAGCGGAGGTGAGGCAGACGATACTCTTTTCGGTGGAGAGGGTGATGACCTAGTTTATGAGAACGTTATCCATGCTTCTGGAAACGATAGTATGTTTGGTGGTGTGGGAGCGGATAGCCTCGAGGGTGGCTTTGATGATGATTTCATTTATGGTGGCATAGGCCTTGATTACGCCGATGGAGGTTCTGGCAATGATACAGTTTTCGGCGAAGATGGAAGTGACGAGCTGCATGGCGGCGAAGAAACGGATACTCTCTACGGGGGTGATGGTGATGACCATCTCATTGGAGGCACGTTAAATATAGATACTTTCGAAATTGATACCGACACTGTCTATGGTGAAAATGGCAATGACATCTATGATTTTGGCCAGCGCCATGGCGACGATGTGTTTTATGGCGGTACAGGTTTTGATAAGATTCAGATTGTTGGTGGCTCACCCGCCGGTGAGCCAAGTTCATGGCTACAGATGGAACAAGGTAGTTTCACTGTCCTGCCAGATGGCAGCATTGTGCTTAGCGATGATGCGATAGGGATTATTTTTCTGCCTGAGGGATCATCTCTTCGCTTTGAAGGTGTCGAGCACATCTTCTGGTAATCGATAGAAAGATTTGAACAAAATATAATATAAAGCCGCTCAGCACATCTGGGCGGCCTTTATTTTTGGCATGAGTTGTTATGGTTGTAATCCCATTATCCTATACACGCAATTGTATACATCATACTGGTTTTAGAATCTGCCCTATCAGCTCCGCGCCTTATCTTTTATATAAGAATATTGATAAAATTTTATTCTTTTTACGTTAATGTCTTTTCAAATAATCGTTTTTCGCGTATATCAAAAAAAATTAAAGTTTTAGTTGTGTTTCAAGATATTTTTACATACATCTTTTTAAAGTAATTTAAAATGAAAGGAAATAAAATGCGCAAATATATCTCAACAGAAAATACTATTTCACTTTATTCGATAAATGGCGAGGCGATTAAGCCATTACTAGAAGCAGTAATAGATCCGCGCCCTAAATCATTGGCCGCGAAAATCTCTCCTGCAGTCACTTCAGATGCATACAATACTGTTGGCGATGGCACGATCCATGGTCTTGGCACCCCTACTCCAAATGCGGGTCCAGGAAATGATACCGTTCCCGGCGGTGATAACAATGACATCCTGTTTGGTATTGGCGGAAACGATACCATTTACGGTGGTTCGGGGAACGATCAGCTTTGGGGCGGCGCCGATACTGACACGCTTTATGGCGGTAAAGACAACGACCTTGCTTCTGGCGATGCAGGAAACGACGTGATTCATGGCGATACCGGAAACGATACCCTTATCGGAGATGTAGGGAGCGATAACCTATATGGCGAAAATGATCTAGATACCCTTTATGGCGGCATTGGCACCGATAGCCTGTTTGGTGGTGAGAGCGCCGATCTTCTCATGGGTGGCGACGATAAAGATTTAGTTCGTGGCGGAGGCGGCAACGACCGCGCATACGGTGATGCTGGAGATGATGTCGTCGAAGGTGAGGCTGGCAATGACGTCCTTGTGGGGCAGACTGGAGACGACACGCTTAAAGGTGGACTGAATGATGACACGCTATGGGGGAGCGATAATAATGATTCTCTCTTTGGGGAAGATGGCAACGACATTCTCATTGGAGATTCAGATAATGACAAGCTTTACGGTGGCAATAACGTTGATACGCTTTTAGGTGGTCAAGGTACCGACACGTTATATGGTGATCCAGGCAATGATGATCTCTCTGGTAATACCGAAGATGACACACTTTATGGCGGGGATGGCAACGACGATCTTAGTGGCGATGACGGCAGTGATAAGATTTTTGGCGATAAGGACAATGACACGCTTTTTGGTGGTGCCGGCCTTGATAGCCTGTTTGGTGGTATAGGCGACGATAGTCTAAATGGCGGCAACGATAATGACTCCCTTTATGGTGGGGATGGTAACGACAATTTATATGGCGGTAACGGTGTGCTTGAGGTTGGAAATGATCTAATCAAAGGCGAAGTGGGAGATGACCGGCTTTACGGAGGTACTACAGGGGTTAGCACCATTTATGGCGGACTTGATAATGATGTAATTTATGGTGGGTTCAACGGTGATGATACCTTATATGGCGATGAGGGCAATGACATCATCGATGGTGGTGGTAACACCACGAATGGCACAGGCGTTGACGTGCTTTATGGTGATATTGGTGACGACACTCTTAGTGGTGAGCTCGGTAATGACACGCTTTATGGCGGTAATAACCGTGATATTCTTTGGGGTGACGGAGATAATGACACGCTTTATGGTGATAGCGGCGACGACATCGCGCGGGGTGGTGATGGCAAGGACGTAGTCTATGGCGGCGAGGGTAATGATACAGTTGCGGGCTACGAAGGCAACGATAGTGTATTTGGTGATAAAGGTAGTGATGCCGTTGGGGGCGATGAAGGAAATGATACGCTTTACGGTGGTGACAATAATGATTCACTTTTTGGCGACGCGGGAATGGATGTTCTCTATGGCGGTACCGGTGACGACTTGCTTTATGGAAGCTGGCCAAGCGATAATTTCATGGAAAAAGATACCGCCTATGGCGATGAGGGCAATGACGTCTATGCTTTCTTCGGTGAAGGCTGCGGTAATGACAAGTTTTATGGTGGTGCTGGTTTCGACGAAATTGAGCTTGAAGGTGCTCCAGCAGGCCCAATAAGTTCATGGTTACATTTAACTACCGGTAGCTATATTCAGCTGCACGACGGTACTATTGTTCTTACCGATGGCGCAGAAGGTACTATCACTTTAGCTGACGGATCGACTCTTGACTTCGAGAGTGTCGAACACATCTTCATAGTAAATCCTTGAAGTGAAATTAAAGCCGTCCAGAAAAACTGGACGGCTTTTCTTATGCCCAAATTTCAGACGTATCAACAGGATCTACACACACTATTGGATAGATATTCACCTTATTCAAGGTAACTTTAAATCAGAGGACGTAAAATGCGTAAATCCACAAATGAAAATAATTTTTCTTTTTATTCGGTCAACGAAGCACCTGTTACATCCCAGCCAGAAGCGGAGTTCAATTATCGGCTTAAATCATTAACCATAAAAAGCAGCGGTATGGTTGCTCCCGATACGCAAAATATTTATGCACCTTGTGAAAATCCATCGCCCACCGAAGACAATGACACAATTTCTGATTGCGGCTTAGGCATGCTCAGTGGTCTTGGGGGTAATGACACGCTTTATGGCAGTCTTGGGATCGATACTTTGTTTGGAGACAAAGGAGACGATTATCTCTACGGCGGCACCGAAAATGACACAGTATTTGGTGGCGGTGGCGATGATCGTGCTTATGGCGACGCAAGTAATGACGTAATCCAGGGCGACGAGGGAAATGACACCCTTGTAGGATCAGCTGGAAGTGACACTCTCCAGGGCGGTCTCAATGATGACAGACTTTACGGAGGAGATAACAACGACAGTCTTTTTGGCGATGACGGCAATGACACATTATTTGGCGAGAATGACTCAGATTTTATTTATGGTGGAATAGGGATTGATAGCCTGTTTGGTGGTCAAGGAACCGATGTCATCTTGGGTGGTGATGATAATGACACACTTTATGGCGGTGATAGTAACGATCTAATTTATGGTGATGCCGGAAATGACGTGGTTAAGGGCGATGCCGGAAATGACTTCTTAGGGGGATTAATCGGAGACGATAGTCTTGATGGCGGAATTAATAACGACACGCTTGATGGTGGCGAAAATAATGACACGCTTGATGGGAATAATGACAACGACACCCTTTATGGCGGCGACGGCGATGATGTGCTTTCTGGCGGTCAATACCAACTCCCAGAAGGCGGAACTGACACTATATGGGGCGGCTATGGTAACGACTATATCTGGGGCGGCTATGGTGATGATGTCCTAAACGGTGATCAAGGGAAGGACACTTTTTATGGCGGCCCTGGAAGTGATTCCATCTTTGGCGGTGACGGAGACGATTATATGGATAGCTATCAGGGTGACGACCTTGCTTATGGTGGCGCCGGAAATGATAATTTTTTTGGCCAGGTGGGAAATGATACGCTTTATGGTGGCGATAACAATGATACGCTGAATGGCAGCTGGAATGACGACACGTTGTATGGCGGAAATCACGACGACACACTTATCGGCGGTGATAATAATGATCTTCTCTCAGGGGGAAATGACACCCTTTATGGGGGTAATAATAGCGATTTTCTCTACGGTGGCTTTGAACAGGATCGCCTTTACGGTGATGCAGGCAATGACACTCTCTATGGCGGAGACGGCAACGACAAACTCTATGGCGGCACGCCAGGCACTGAAACATTCGAAGACGATACAGCCTATGGTGAGGCTGGCAGCGATCTTTATGCTTTTGGCCAAGGTTATGGCCATGACACGTTTCACGGCGGCTCTGAGTTCGATGAGATTCAGCTTGTCGGGGGTCAACCTGCAGGCCCGATAGGCACATGGCTAGAAATGACTCAAGGCACCTTTTCTACTTTAACCGATGGCACCATTCTCTTAAGTAATGGTGCAACTGGGATTATCCATCTTGCAGATGGATCGACCCTCACCTTCGACGGTGTCGAGCACATTTTCTGGTAAAGAATAAATCGCATTGACCCGACAAGAAAAGCCGCCTAGCACAACTGGGCGGCTTTTTTATTGTGCAGATATAAAGTTATCCAAGCACAAAGAGTCATCATTTATTCTCAAACCAACTTGAAGTATCGCGATTGCCTGCGTATTGTTTTAGCTGAAATGGTGGTAACCAGGACTCGCGGCGAATGCTCCAAAGCTCGTATGTTGGTATTAGTTGGTTTGGGGCATCCAAAGATCCTAAGTTCAACTCAACTTCATCTCCGGTGCGAGAGAAAACCGACGAGCCGCAGTGAGGGCAGAAAAACCGCCCTTTATAGTCGCGGGTCTCACCTTTGATCTCTACCGCATCTTGGGGAAATACCGCGGAAGCGTGAAACAAGGCGCCATGAAACTTGCGGCAATCAAGACAATGACAAAGACCAACCCGGTACGGAGACCCCGACGCTACAATTCGCACATCGCCGCAAAGACAACCACCTGTGAATTGGCCCATGTGCATCTTCCTCTAAATCAGGTAAAGATAATAACAATTAACCCTATTGGACGTCCATAATTGCACGTTATTTATTAAATCCACTTCTTACGGCATCCCCGCATTCATATCTTAGTATTCTGTCATCAGAGTACGCCTATCGAGTTTTCTATTTAAGTTTTTTAATAATTTATTTTTAATTATACTAAATATCAATAAAACCATGAATAGTATTAAATATTTTTATGCATATATTGATATAAGTATTTTGCTTTTGTAGGTTTTGCGTCCTTTAGTTCTTAACTAGGACAACTTCATGAAAAAATCATCTCTGCCGGTCACTTCATCCCACGGCGATTTCAGTGCCTCTTACCTTTCTCCCATCACACCCACATACTTCCCTTCAGGCGTACCTTTTACTTATCTCACTCATTTTGGCGGCGCAGGTGACGACAACATCGTCGGCACCTCGGATGGCGATATGATTTGGGGCAATGGCGGCAATGATTTCATTCTCGGGCTTGGCGGGCAGGACACACTGTTTGGTGGCAATGGTAATGACTGGATGAACGGAGGCGATGACGACGATACGATAATCGGCGCTGACGGTGATGACATCATTGGTGGCAACGCGGGTGATGATCTTGTCAATGGTGGAGAAAACAACGACAAGATCTATGGAGAAAGCGGTAACGACAAACTTGATGGCGACAATGGTGATGATTTCATAGAAGCAGGTGATGATAATGATATCGTTATCGGCGGCAACGGAAATGACACGCTGTATGGCGCAAATGGGCAAGATTCTATCACTGGTGATAATGGTAACGATATTATCGATGGTGGTGATGGTAACGACAACATTGACGGTGGAGACAGCAACGACACCATCAATGGCGCAGATGGCGGGGATTTTCTCACAGGCGGCCAAGGCGATGATACTCTATATGGCGACGACGGGGATGATATCCTAGGTGGTTTCCTTGGAAATGACACGCTGAATGGCGGCGCCGGAAATGACACTATTGCCGACACAGATGGGGCAATGGCATATGGCGGCAACGGAAACGATTTTATAAGCCTCAACGACAGTACCGCTTATGGCGGCGAGGGCAACGACTTTATAAGTCTCAGCGGCGGCTCTGCTTATGGCGGTAACGGAAACGATACAATTTCAGGAGAAAACTCCGGTGCCAATATCTACGGTGGCACCGGTAATGACATTATTTCTCCTACGAATGGAAGTGGTTTCGTTTATGGCGATGGCGGTGATGACACCATCATCGGCACAGGAAAATGGTCCAATGGTTGCTTTTACGGAGGGACCGGGAATGATCTCATTATACTTGGGGACAAACCATCGAGCGTTGCTGGAGAAGCTTATGGCGGTCAAGGCAACGATACTATTTTTGGCAATGATCACGACTCTACATTATTCGGGGATGCCGGAGACGACCAAGTTGTTGGAGGGTTTGGTAATGAAACGCTTTTCGGGGGCAGTGAAAACGATGGCATCGCCGGCAATTTAGGCCAAGACCATCTTTATGGCGGTACCGGCCAAGACGAGCTCTATGGCGGTACCGACAACGATTTTCTATTTGGCGGCCAGGATAACGATACCTTAGAAGGCAGTTTCGGTAACGACACGCTTTACGGCGAGGATCATAATGATCGTCTTTCCGGCGAGCTCGGCCAAGATCAGCTTTTTGGCGGTATCGGCACGGATAGTCTCTTTGGCGGCGACGATAACGACTATCTGGACGGCGGTAGCGACAGCGACTATCTGGACGGCGGTAGCGACAGCGACTATTTGGACGGCGGTGACGGCAATGATGTCATGCTTGATACGCACGGCAACAATACATTCATCGGCGGCCATGGCGACGATTTAGCTTTTGGTGGTATTGGCGATGATGTCTTTCGGTTCAATACCGGCGATGATGATGACGCTTTTTTTGGCGCCGATGGCATAGACACCATAGAACTTCATGGCCTGAGTTTGGACAACATCTCTACGTGGCTGCACATGGATACCGGCTGGGGATACTCCTACAAGGATGGTAACCCTTACGTGGTATTAGATTTCGGTTCCTCTGGATCGATTACCCTCGACGACGGATCGATACTTAGCTTTTCCGATGTCGAGATTATACATCTAGGCTAAACTACTCATCTGTATGTTTTGATGGAGCTGGCCTGTTAAAGGCCAGCTTTTATCATAACCGACAGATAATTTAAGGCAGATGAGATGTCATGGCCCACTTAGTTTAAATTTCTGTCGCTTCAGATTAATATATAACAACAGTCGACCTCGCCTTGAGATCGGCTGTTGCATTTTCTAATACACAGATGGATGAGACTGCTCGAAGCGTGTCGTTACGCTGCACCCTGTATTTTTAAAATCATACGCAATAACGGAAAATCTCCACCAATAAAATTTGGTGAAATTTTCTGCTAATTTAATCTCATTATTCATTATGCGATAACTGTCGCAATTAAAAAAATACAACTTGCAGCAAAAATTACCCTCACATAATAAAAAATGTGAAGCGCATTCGTGAACAAAGTTTTCATTCTATACGTAACTACGCGAAGCCTCGCTAAAAAAGAAAAATATTCATACAAAAGTATCGGTCCTGACTCTCCCACCTTTCCTAAGGAAACATATCAATGAAAAATTCAAGTTTCTTTACCGCCTTTTCTCCTGAACACTCTGTCTTTGATCAAGCTGAGTTCCCATCAATAGAAACACTGGAAAATTCTGCTTCAGAGACAGCCTTAGTCAAAACTAAATCGATAAACTTAGGGCCTATTTTTTCAGAAACTGATTTTCCCATCCACACTATTGTTAAATTTGGTACAGCGGGAAACGATACTCTCGATGGAACATCAAGCGACGATACACTCTATGGTGCCAGTGGCAGTGATACTTTAAGAGGCCTTGAAGGTAATGACACTCTATACGGCGGTGATGGTGATGAAGGTGTCCCCGCGTTTGGATATGCTGGTCTCTACGGTGGTGATGGCGATGATCTTATTTATGGTGGAAAAGGTTATGACGGCCTTGATGGTGGAACAGGCAGCGACACCCTTCTTGGCGAAGATGGAAATGATTATCTTATAGGCAGTGATGGTGCCGATGTCCTTTTTGGTGGAAACAACGATGGTGACTATAGTGAAGATGCATATGGAGGGTTAGGGACCGACACCCTATATGGCGGTGATGGGTTAGATCTTTTGTATGGGGGCGATGATAACGATACTATTTATGGCGGTAATGGAAACGATACTCATATTCGCGGCGATTACGGAAACGATTTTATCTATGGGGATGATGGTGACGATGGCCTAATAGGCGATAGGGGAAATGATACTCTTTACGGTGGGATAGGAACCGATGCATTAGAAGGCGGCATTGGAAGTGACGTGCTTTTCGGTGGGGATGGTGTCGGATTAGACTTAAGTACAGATTACGTCTATGGCGGCAGTGGAAATGATTGGGGTTATGGCGGTGCTGGCGACGATACGATCTATGGCGGTTACATTAGTTTACCCGATAGCGACCCTACAGATACAGATATTCTCTACGGCGGAACCGGCGCAGATATGATCGGTGGAGGTGATGATAACGATATCCTCTATGGCGGCGCAGACAACGATAGAATTTATGGAGATTTGACCGGTATTGGCGGAACGGGAAACCCTGGCAACGATACAATCTTCGGTGACGAAGGCGCAGATCAAATTAAGGGGGGTATTGGTACAGACACCCTTTATGGCGGTTCCGAAGATGACAGAGTCGAGGGTGATGCCGGTAACGACACGATCTTCGGAGATAACGGTGACGATCTTCTGATTGGCTGGGACGATAATGACACCCTGTTTGGCGGCGATGGCAAAGATGTAGGCCACGGCAGCGAGGGCAGTGACAACATTTTTGGCGGATCTAATGATGACTATCTGCTCGGCGACGATGGAAACGATAATCTTAATGGCGATGCCGGTTTCGACTCACTCTATGGTGGAATAGGGAATGATGTTCTTTTTGGCGGTTCCGAGAATGACATCCTTGAGGGTGGAGCCGGAAATGACAGCCTGCAGGGTGGAACCGGAATCGATATCCTTTATGGAGGCGACAACAACGACACCTTCTATAGCAGTGCCGGACTCGACGTCAACTATGGCGGATCTGGAGACGATCTATTAATTCTGGATAATAGCGCTCAATTCGAAGGCTTTGACGGTGGCGTTGGTGGTAATGACGCCATTCAAATGGAAATGCCTTGGATCGGTGAGTTTCCTGATTTTAGTTGGCTACACCTGGACTCTGGAACTTTTACGTACAGTGCTGGGACCATCACTTTCAGCGCCGATGCGTCGGGCTATATCGATCTAGCAGATGGCACTCTCTGCACTTTCCAGAACCTGGAAGTGATCCATCTAACATAAAGATCGTTCGATCGATCGCGAAAAACAGCCGGCCCCGCGAAGGCCGGCTGTTTCTGTTTGCGATCGCTAAACACAGGCAGAATGCTCTTCTGGCTATAACCCAGACACAGGATTTAAGAATTTTTGAATAAATGGTGACCCCTACGGGATTCGAACCCGTGTTACTACCGTGAAAGGGTAATGTCCTAGGCCTCTAGACGAAGGGGTCAAGCCGGATAGGGACATACCCATCTTGACGAAAAAAGGCAAGCTTATCCTAATCCTCAAGGCTTTTGCGGCTTTGGGGAACCATTCAGCCGGGGCGGCAGGACGGTTCCCCGTTAGTTTTGCTGATAAAAAGCCGCCTTATGCTACCAGCTGGTCACCACCGAGCCTTTGAACCTTTCTTGGACAAAAGCCTTTACCGGCGCGGACTTGTAAGCAGCAACCAGTTTTTTGACCCAGGGTTGCTGAGCATCGGCCGACCGCACCGCAATCAAATTGGTGTAAGGTGAGTTTGGTGTCTCGCGGATGATCGCATCCTTGTTCGGATCGAGCCCAGCTTCGATGGCATAGTTAGTGTTGATGGCAGCCGCGTCAACGTCGCCCAAGGATCGAGGAAGTTGAGCCGCATCCAGCTCACGAATTTGCAGCTTCTTTTTATTCTCAGTGATGTCGATGATGGTTGGCTTTAGCCCCACGCCATCCTTTAACTTTAAAAATCCCTTGGACTGAAGCAAGAGTAATGCACGCCCCCCATTGGTCGGATCATTGGGGATGGCTACTGTTGCACCCTCGGGAAGTTGTTCCAAGGTTTTAAATTTCTTCGAATAAAAACCCATGGGGAAAACTACCGTCGGCGTAACCGAGACAATTTTGTAACCGCGGTCTTTTACTTGATTGTCCAAATAGGGTTGGTGCTGAAAAGAATTGGCTTGAATGTCGCCCGCTTCTAATGCCGCATTGGGTAAAACATAGTCTGTGAATTCAACAATTTCGATGTCTAGCCCCTCCTTAGCGGCGATGCCTTTCACTACCTCAAAAATTTCGGCGTGGGGGCCGGCACTAACGCCAACTTTGATTTTTTCGGCCCATCCCGGTGCGGCAATACCCACAGCAAGAGCGATTGCACTTAGAAAAATTTTGGGACGTATTGACGACAGCATTGGTTTCTCCTTTGGTTAAAATTAAAGTTAAGGTCTGTTAATTACTGCGGATGCGGTGGTTCACCCGGCGGGCCAAAAACTCCCCGCCGATTTGGACAATCTGAACTAGAAGAATAAGAATGATGACGACCGCGGCCATGACTTCCGGCATGAACCTCTGATACCCATAACGAATGCCCAGGTCGCCTAACCCGCCGCCACCAACGGCGCCTACCATGGCCGCATAGCCAATCAAGCTGACCATTGCCAAGGTCAGGCCGAGCAGAATTCCCGGCAAGGCTTCGGGCACTAGAACTTTAAAAATGATCTGTAGCGGCGTCGCGCCCATGGCGGTTGCCGCCTCGATCAACCCACGATCAACTTCCCGAACGGCTGCCTCGGTAATGCGTGCAATAAAGGGGATTGATGCGATGGTTAGAGGAACGATCGCCGCCGTTGTGCCGATTGATGTCCCGGTAACAAGACGTGTTAAAGGAATGATCGCTACCACCAGAATGATAAAAGGTGTTGAGCGAACACCATTCACAACGGCACCAATTGACCGACTTAAGAATGGCGCACGGAACAGATCGTGCGTCCCCGTTGTCGCCAAGACAATACCTAAAGGAAGACCAAACAGCGCCCCTACCCCGCCTGCAAAAAAGACCATATAGATGGTCTCCAGCGTAGACTTAACCAGCAGCTCTAAGATGGCTTGGGACATAGCCAAGAACCTCCACAAAAAGATGATGGGATGCAATGAAATCAACGGCTTTGCGCGGGATGTCCTGATCGCCAGAAATACCGATCAGCAAAACACCAAAAGCAGAGCCTCGTAATTGATCGACCCGGCCATACAAAATATTCACGTCGATATTTAATCCGCGAGCCAAACGACTGATCACCGGCTCCGTCGCAGCAGTTCCTGTAAAGACCACGCGAAGAATAGCTTGCGCTTGGGGGGTAGGCTCAGATGTAATCGAGTTACGCACCTGCTCGGGAAGTTCGTTATTGATCTCGTTCGCGATCAGAGATCGTGTTAACGCATGGTGAGGTCTGGAAAAAACACGTAAAGTCTCACCTTGCTCAACAATTTGGCCCTGCTCAATAACCACCACCTTATGGCAGATATCTTTGATCACCTTGATTTCATGGGTAATCAAAACGATGGTGATTCCTAGTTTTGAATTAATATTTGCCAACAACTGCAAAATAGCCATCGTCGTCTCAGGATCCAAAGCGCTGGTGGCTTCATCACACAAAAGTATCTTCGGTTTGGTCGCTAAGGCGCGCGCGATACCGACGCGCTGTTTTTGCCCGCCGCTAAGCTCTGCCGGATAACGATCTCTTTTATCTATAAGTCCAACCAACTCAAGAAGCGGTTCAACAATTTGTTTTATTTCGTCGCGAGCGGTACCAGCAATGCGCAACGGCAGCGCAACGTTATCAAACACCGTTTTTGAGGAGAGAAGATTAAAATGCTGAAAAATCATGCCGATGTTACGTCGGAGATTACGCAACTTATCGCCGGTCAGATGATTGACGCCCTGATTATCAACAATAATCTGACCGCTTGTTGGACTCTCTAATTGATTGATCAAACGAATAAGTGTGCTTTTGCCAGCGCCGCTTTTGCCAATAATTCCGAAAATCTCGCCGCGGTCCACGTCAAGGCTAACATCATTCAGAGCTACGACTTCCTCGCTGGAACGGCTTTTAGGATATATCTTTGATATGTTTGCCAGACGAATGAGCGGCTGGCTTTCAATATTTCGCTGAGGGTCACTTGAAAAAGACACGACAATTCCTTTTCAGCACTCTAAAGGATGAAAAATACTTTGCTGTTTGGTCGACAGCGGGGATGAAAAAGAGAAAACGATGATGCGTTTTCTGCGTTATCAGAAAACGTTAGGGCTGTGCCCCTACATCATCATGGTGGTACAGGATATAAAACGATCCATGGCTCGCCCCTTCATATCGGGAAACCACGACGTCTACTCGTGGCGCTTTAGCGGTTACAACGCGGCGCAAGCTGCTTCCCATCAAATCCCGCGGACCTAAACCAGTCAGGTATCGACATTGCCGATAGGCGGATTTCACATTTTCTAGCTGATAAGTCAAATAAAAACTTAATATAAGTGGTAAATATTTTTATTAACAATATTTCACTGTTGATTAGCTATCTATGCCGCAGAATTCAAGGCGGAAGCCACATCCTCAATGATCAACTGAACCGACTCTCGGCCCTGCCACGTATCAACTTGAAGCTTGCCAGCCAAATGAATAGGCACACCACCTCGGGCTTCCAGCAAGACCTTACCGATCGGACCATCGGCGACCCGAAAAGCGATGGCCTTCAGCTCGCCGCTGGATTTGCCTTCACTAGCAACGATGCAGCGCAGGTGCCCCTCGCCTACCTGATCAATTCGCACCAATCGCGCAGATCGTAGCACAAACCGCGGCGGTGGATTGCCGGTACCAAAAGGAGCCAGACGCTCAAGGCTGCGTGCCACATCGATGGTGGCACCGGTTGGCTGAATGGCTGCATCCATTTCCATAACAGGAACAATCTTGTCGTCACGTATGCGCGTCTCAATCCGCTCGGCCAAAAAATCGCGCAAAGCCGAAATCTTACCTTCTTCGACCGTAAAACCGCCGGCCATGGGATGACCCCCGCCATTGATCAGAAGACCTTTCTGTCTTGCAGCAATCAGCGCTGCACCCAAATCCACACCCCGCACTGATCGGCCAGAACCTTTCCCGATTCCATCCTTTAGAGATACAACGCATGCTGGACGATTGAACCGATCCACCAAGCGACTGGCAATAATACCGATCACTCCAGCATGCCAGTTTTCACGCGCAAGTAATATAAACTGACCAGTTGCAGATTCTGCCTCGGCGATCGCTTCAAGAGCAGCAACAGATTCCAAACGGCGCCGGTCATGATTGTGGGCATCTAGTTTCTCAGCAAGACGCCTTGCTTCACTTTCATCATCACAAGATAATAACATCGCGCCTAAATCTGATGCACCAACGCGTCCACCGGCATTCACCCGCGGCCCTAATAAAAATCCGGCATGATAAGCATCGGGACGGGAATCCAGTCCCGCAACATCAGCCAAGGCGGCAAGACCAATATTCCCTCGCTGGGCCATAACTTTTAGACCTTGTGTGACCAAAGCGCGATTGACACCAATCAATGGCACCATGTCACATACTGTCCCTAAGGCAACGAGATCCAGCCAATGGCGCAGGTCGGGTTCGGTGCGGCCATCGCTATAGAAATTACGGCGTCGCAATGTTCTGTTAACTGCAACAATCAAGAGAAACGCTACACCTACGGCGGCGAGATGACCCACGCCGCTATCATCATCTAAGCGATTTGGATTCACTACTGCAAAAGCTTTCGGCAACAGAGGCTCAGCACCATGATGATCAATCACGATCACATCCAGCCCAGCGGCCTTGGCGGCTTCAAGCGGCGCATAAGCGGTAATGCCACAGTCAACGGTGACAATAACTCGGCAGCCTTCACTTTGTAGCTGCAACAATGCGGGTGCATTAGGACCATAGCCTTCGCTAAATCGATCCGGAATATAAATGCGCAGCTTGGCACCAACCGCTGCAAAGAAACGCGCCAGCAAAGCCGACGAAGTGGCGCCATCTACATCATAATCACCAAATACTGCAACTTTTTCGCAGGCAATAATTGCATCAGCTATTCTTTCGGCAGCAGAATCCATATCTTTTAATGATGAGGGATCAGGTAAGAATGTTTTTAGTGTCGGTTCTAAATAGGCCGCGGCGCCTTCAAGGTTAACACCACGCGCCGCCATGATCCGGCCCACTACCTCGGGCAGATCAAGCCGTTGAGACAAAGCCAAGGCTAATCTTTCATCGATAGATCGCAAAGACCATCGCCGGCCAGCGGCCGATCTTTCAACACCGAGAAAAGCTACCTCTGTCGACATCGCAATTCTTATCCACCACCTACCGGAACCGCCTTACGTTCAAAGTTATGTTCGGCGCTGATAGTTCGCACAGTGCCAGTCTTTGAACGCATGACGATAGAATGGGTCTCGGCACGGCTTCCGGACCGTCGCACACCGCGGAGCATCGTACCGTCTGTTACACCGGTTGCCGCAAACATGACGTCGTCACCACTAGCTAATTCTTCCATGACATAGCGACGATTAAAATCTGTTACACCCCAGCGGCGTGCCCGAGCCTTTTCATCTTCATTGCGGAAGATCAGACGGCCTTGCATCTGACCGCCAATACACCGCAAGGCCGCCGCAGCCAGAACACCTTCGGGGGCTCCGCCAATGCCCATGAACATATCGATCCCTGTACCGATCCGCGCAGTGGCGATAATGGCTGAGACATCCCCGTCGGAGATCAAGACCACCCGGGCGCCAGCTTCGCGTACCTTAGCAATCAGCTCTTCGTGGCGAGGACGATCCATAATGCAAACCACCAGGTCGGCCATTTCAAGCTTTTTTGCCTTGGCGAGATTTTTCAAATTAACTGACGGCTTTTCATCAAGATCTATCAAATTGTCAGGCAATCCCGGACCGCAAGCGATCTTGTCCATATAGGTATCGGGTGCATTTAAGAATCCGCCCTTTTGCGTCATAGCGACCACTGCCAAGGCATTGGCGCCACCCTTAGCGGTAATGGTTGTGCCTTCTAAAGGATCAAGGGCAATATCAATCTTGGGCCCAACCCCGTCTTTGGCACCTTGACCAACCCGCTCCCCGATATAGAGCATAGGCGCCTCATCGCGCTCACCTTCACCGATCACGACCGTGCCATCTATGGCAAGGCCATTCAGCGCTTGCCGCATGGCATCTACAGCTGCTTGGTCGGCTGCTTTTTCATCACCGCGTCCCATCATCCGGGATGCCGCCAAAGCTGCCGCTTCGGTTACACGCACAGCCTCCAAGGCCAGATTGCGCTCACTTGTGAAACCGATGCCAGAGGTTGCCATATCGGATCTGCTCCTATTACGAGGTAGGTTAGTGTTAATAACTTTAGAGGGCTTCAATTCTAAAGCGAACTGGCGGCGTCGCAACGCTTCCTAATGCCCCTATGGCTGCTAAGGCGCGCTCCATGGCCATTTCACTGGTTTCATGCACAGTTAAAATAAGCGGAACAGCGTCGTTCACAGCCCGCCCACGCTGAATTGCTGATTCGATCGAGACCTTTTGATCCCGAAGGCAGGCAGCAATATCTGCAAAAACGCCCGGGCGATCTGCAACCAAAAGACGAATATAATAAGCGCCAGTTTTGTGTTCCATTTGAGCTGCAGACGAACCCACAAGCCGTGACGTTGGGATGCCGAAAGCAGGCGTTTTCCGACCGCAGGCAATATCGACAAGATCAGCCGCAACAGCCGATGCTGTCGGCCCGCCGCCAGCCCCCGGCCCTTCCAAAACAATCCGCCCGGCAAAGTCACCTTCCGCGATAACAGCATTGGTGACACCATCTACATGAGCCAATGATGATGACAATGGCACCAGACAGGGAGCTACTCGTTGTTCAATTCCCTGAGCTGTTGGCCGAGCAATGCCCAATAACTTTATGCGGTAGCCGAGCTCATGCGCATATTGAATATCAACTGCACTGACACTCCGTATTCCTTCAACGGCAACCGTCGCAAAATCGATTACAGTTCCAAAAGCAAGGCTGGCCAGAATGGCAAGTTTGTGCGCGGCATCAACGCCATCAATATCGAAGCTTGGATCGGCTTCAGCGTAACCCAGGTTTTGCGCTTCCTTCAAGACATCGGCAAAATCACGACCACTTTCGCGCATCGTCGTGAGAATATAATTACATGTGCCATTTAATATGCCGTAGATACCCGTGACCTTGTTGCTAGCCAGGGATTCCCTTAAAACTTTAATTGCTGGAATGCCCCCAGCAACCGCCGCTTCGAAGGCCAAAACCACGCCTTTGCTTTCGGCCAATGCTGCAAGTTTGGCACCATGCACAGCAAGAAGCGCTTTATTCGCCGTAACGACCGCCTTTCCGGCAGTCAATGAGGCTTCAACTAACTCTTTAGCCGTACCATCTGAGCCACCAATTAGTTCACAGACGACATCAATATCTGGATCCTGTGCAAGCTGTATAGGATCGTCATGCCACTTAATATTTTTTAGATCGACGCCCCGGGATTTATTTTTAGTGCGGGCGGAAACAGCCGTTACCGAAATTGGTCGCCCGCACCGAAGTTGTAACAAATCAGCATGAGCCTGCAGAAGACTGACCAAGCCGCAACCCACTGTCCCTAATCCAGCAATACCTACACGTAAAGAATGAGTTTTCGTCGATATATTCATTTCTGCCACGCCTGCCCTTAGAGCGATGCCGACACTTGTAGCCCGCCTCGGCCCATACCTCTACTGCATTCCTAACGGAAAGGCGATGAGAGTTAAATTTTTACCAATCTGATGGTATTATGAATCGACAAAGATATCCGCACGGCGGTTCCCAGCCTCTCCGGAAGGCATTGTTTCAAAAAACAGCGCTCCTCCGTTTGCCTGCGCTTCGATAAGGATATTTTGCGCCGGCACACCGTTAGCGATCAACACTGCGGCTATAGCTTGGGCTCTTGCCATAGAAATTCGATAATTTGCTTCGTTATGGCTTGGGATATCCATATCAGAAGTCCGGCTAGATGCATGGCCGACAATTCTGAGGCGCGATCCTGTCGCCCGAATTCCAGAAGCAACCTGCGCTATAAGTTGCTGATCGGCAGACGAAAGACTTGCCGACCCATGCTCGAATAGGATCGAGCTAAGGTGCTGAGCCCCGCCGAAACTATAAGGTGCTGCTGGTCCCATAGGAGGCATAGCGTTAGGCTGAACCATCACGGGCTGAGATTGGGAATACATTGGCGCGGGAGCAGAAGCGTACGGAGCAGGTGGCCGTAGCTGGACCTGCCCTCCTGGGATTACTCCAGGAGTCGCTTCGGCAATTTGCGCTTCTGGTTGTAGTACATTTGGCGCCGGCATGGGATCAGAAGAGGAAGTCGCTCCTCTGCGGGGTCCGACAGAAGGCGGCGCCGGCGGCGGGCGTAAGATAACTTGCGATTGTCCCGCTGCAGCAGCTGGCGGTACGGGCTGAGTTGCATCCGCAACAACAGCTGGCGGTGGCGGATTTGCTGTCTGCTCCACAACAATTGGTGGTCGCTTTAAGCCTATACCTGGCGGCGCTGGTGGCGGCGGGACAGGATCCGGTACAGGCATTTCAGAGGCAACCTGCGGCGCTGTCGCCGGCGGAGGTTGCGGTGCTGGAAGCTGAGATGCTGGTGCCGAGGTCACCGGCGTACTTGGCGTAGCTGGCGGCACCGGCGCATCGGTCGGCCTTGCTGCAACTGCTGGTGACGGCAATTGAGGTGTTTGTGCTGCTTGACGCGTTGGCCGCGAGGGTTCCGCCTCGCCTTCGCCGATTTGACGAATTTCTTCATCGGTATATTGCGCATGAGCCTTATCGCCAATAAGGCCTCGCGTAAGTGCTTGCTTTTGCTGTTCTGCCGTTGGCTTAGGGACAGTTCGACCTGTAGGTGTTCCAACAATATCCGGTTTGCCCGGTGCTGGCGCGGCCGATCCGGGAGGCGGTGCAGCACCAACCGAAGGCAGCGAGGAAGGCGGAGTTGTTCCTGCCGCTGGCGGTGTCGTTGCAGGTGGTTGCCCTAACGTAGGCAATCCGCCCTGTTTTTGCGCCTTGGCTTCCGCTTCTAGTTCTTTGGGCGGAGGACCATCTTTAAAACCTTCATCACTCGATCCAGCGCAGCTCGCAAGAACTAAATACCCGCCTGTTAAAACAACCGCAGCCGCTGCCGTCGTCAGCCGCGACAAGGCAGTTGGCAATTGCTTAGGCACGCGATAAAGCATTACCGGCGGAAGAACTGCACCCTGACGGGTAAATCCAGGACTACCGTATAAAAGTATTTCTCGAACACCTCTTAAAGGTTTTCGATGTACCTGCGGTGATGATGGTGTAATCATTCGTCCATCAAGCAATATGTCTTTCACGGAAACCCCGAGTCGCCCCTGTAGTGCCGACTGCTGATTCAACAGCAAACTCAAATATAATATAAGCTTACGGGACATTTATAAAGGAAAATGGCATGAACGATCAACAAGAGGCTGCAAAACCATTGTTAGACCCCGTAGAATTGGCTCAAACCATGACCCAAATCGCGGAGCGCAGCCACGGGATTGTAGCCCAATTCCTCGCCCGACAACAGGAAGAAAATCATAATTCATTCGGAATGTCTGACCCCCTCAATATTGGGAATGCGTTTCTTGAGATGACTAAACGGCTCATGGTTAACCCCGGCAAGCTGATGCAAGCCCAGGTCGATCTCTGGTCAGGATATATGCAATTGTGGCAAAACGCGGCACAACGTTTGATGGGGATTGAAACACCCCCGGTTACAGAACCCTCACCGGATGATCGGCGCTTTAAAGATGCAGCGTGGCAAGACAACGCTCTTTTTGATTTTGTTAAACAATCTTATCTGCTCACCGCCCGGTGGATGCAGAGTACTGTTCGCGATGTCGATGGTCTTGACGAGAAGACTGCCAAGAAAGTCGATTTCTATACGCGCCAATTCGTTGATGCGATGGCACCGTCCAACTTTCTTCTGACTAATCCTGAAGTTTTACGCACAACCATGGAAACTGGCGGCGAGAATCTGGTTCGTGGTCTCGAGAACCTCGTAGAGGATATGGAAGCAGGTAAAGGCAGCCTAGCCATTCGTATGACTGATCCGAATGCTTTTGAAATTGGTCGAAATATTGCCTTAACCCCAGGCAAAGTCGTTTATCAAAACGATCTCATGCAACTCATCCAATATACACCGACAACGGCGAAAGTCGCGCAGCGTCCCCTGCTGATTATGCCTCCCTGGATCAACAAGTTTTATATTCTTGATCTGCGCGAAAAAAATTCTTTTATCAAATGGGCCGTTGATCAAGGACTAACTATTTTTGTTATTTCTTGGGTTAATCCTGACGAACAGTTAGCCACCAAAACTTTCGAAGATTACATGCAAGAAGGTCCGTTGGCTGCTTTGGATGCGATTAAACAAGCAACGGGTGAAGACAAAGTAAACGCTATCGGCTATTGCTTGGGAGGTACATTGTTGGCAAGTACACTTGCTTATATGGCCACCAAAAAAGACGACCGCATAGCTAGCGCAACTTATTTCACAACTATGGTCGACTTCAAAGAACCCGGCGAATTGGGTGTCTTCATTGATGAAGAACAATTGACCAGCCTAGAAAATCGCATGAATAAAAAGGGTTTTCTTGAAGGCAAGGCCATGGCCACGACCTTCAATATGTTGCGCGCTAATGATTTGATCTGGTCTTTTGTGGTCAATAATTACCTCTTAGGTAAAGAACCTTTTCCTTTCGATCTTCTTTACTGGAATGCGGACTCAACTCGTATGCCTGCCGCGATGCATAGCTTTTACTTGCGCAAAATGTATCAGCAAAATCTTCTGGCCAAACCTGGCGGTGTAACTTTGAAGGGGACGCCGATCGATTTAACGAAAATTAAAACGCCAGCTTTTATCTTATCGACAAAAGAAGATCACATTGCTCCTTGGAAATCCACATATTCAGCAACCCAACTCTATACCGGACCTGTTACATTTTGCCTTGCCGGGTCAGGACATATTGCCGGTGTTATCAACCCGCCTACCCAAATAAAATATGGCTACTGGACAAATCCCAAAATAGAGAAAACACCTGATGAGTGGTTTGCTCATGCGTCTCAAGCTGAAGGTTCATGGTGGCCCGCATGGCGAAAATGGTTACAAAATTTTGACGGCGAGCAGGTTAAGGCAAGAATACCGGGTGACGGCAAATTGAAGCCACGCGAAGATGCACCTGGATCTTTTGTTAAACAACGTGCAGCCAACTGACGGAGGAATCTTGGTAGAAGATCAAGAACTTTTGCTGGTTCAAGGATTTTTCCATAAACCGACCAGCTCTGTTTCTTATGTCGTTGCATCACCTCAAGCGAAGCGGTGCTTTGTAATTGATCCTGTGCGAGACTTTGATGCCGTATCGGGAAAGACGGATCGACAGCTTATTAACGAGATCATCGCGTTTATCCGTCACCATGAATTAACCCTTGAAGCAATTTTAGAAACTCACGTTCATGCAGATCATCTCTCAGGCGCCACGGTTTTGCGCGATGAATTAGGTGGGTGGATCGGTATTGGCAGTGGCGTCATGGATGTCCGCAGACATTTTGCGCATTTCTATGAAAAAGATCTGGAAATACTCAACGAACTTAAGGCGTTTGATCGCCTTTTAAATGATGGCGAAACAATCGGTACACTTCCTTTAGCAGCGAAGATTATCTCAACACCAGGCCACACCCCTGCCTGCGTTTCCTACCTAATTGGAAAAAATCTTTTTGTTGGCGACACATTATTCATGCCCGATGGCGGCACAGCGCGATGTGACTTTCCCGGAGGAAGTGCCGAGCAATTGTATCACTCCATTCAACGGATATTTTCTTTACCCCCTGAAACCAGAATTTTTGTCTGTCACGACTACTGCCCCAACGGTCGTGATATTGTTTGGAAGACAACTGTTGGGGATGAGCGCGACCGCAATATCCATATCAAGGCCGGTACAACGAAAGAGGCTTTTGTCGCTTTACGCAGCGCTCGGGATAAAACCTTAGCACTACCTAATCTTATGCTTCTGGCTTTACAGGTTAATCTTGAAGCTGGGCTTTTACCAAATCCAAACACCAACGGTATCCGACATCTGAAGCTTCCACTTGATTGCTTTAGCTGAGTTTGTCCACAGACTGACCAAAATGGAACGCGTTGATAAGCATCCCGCGCCTGAAATAAAAACGATGCGCCTCTTTACGCTGAGTTCCGGAATCCAAATGAAGCTCCGCGCACTTCTCGTAGCGCGCCTGTTTCATAAGGAAGTCCATTAATTTATCGCCGTGACCTTTCGATCGTTCTGCTGGCAATGTCACCAGATCATCAACATAAAGCATTCGCCCACTGTAGAGCATTTCTAGCACTCTGTACCCCGCACAGGCTACAGGGGCACCATCCTCTTCTTCCAAAATCGCAAGTTTGTATCCTTGGGTCATTTGGCTACGCACCCGCAATAGAAAATCAGCCGGCGTCTTAATATGAGGGCGTAGTTCACGCATGACTGCAAAGCCACGAATAATGTCTTGATCGGACTCTGCAATTTTAACAACCATATTTATCTCTCGGATTTTCCTAACTTAACGATAAGGCAAAATGAAAATCATCGATCGTCATTTTTTGACGAAAATAAAATTTATGAGCCTGCTTACGGTGCACACCTGAGTCTAAACGGATATATGAACATCCTGCCTCTTCAGCCTTCTTCTTAACAAACTCAAAAAGACGCTCTCCATGACCGTTTGATCTCTGATCTTCTTTTGTTACTAGATCATCAATGTAACAAAACCTATCAAAAGCTAACATATCGACAAAACGATAACCGATACAAGCGACGATACTTTCATTATTTCGAAGCAGAGCAAGTTTATAGCCACTCTTCATTTGATGCTGTATCCGCATCAGAAAATTATCAGGCCCATTTTCTTTTAATCTTGGATGCAGCTCCGCCATAACAGTAAAGCAATCCTTTATGTCCCTTTCGCTGGTCGCGAGGATGATATCCTTCATGATATCATTTCTCGTTTGTGAGCATGGGCAAGCTCAACATAATGAGCTACCGACCAACGAAACATCTCTTTCTCAGCATCGGTCACGTTTCGCAAAAACTTGGCCGGGCTTCCCGCCCAAAGTTGGCCAGAGGGAACCCTTTTGCCCGGTGTCAGAAGCGCACCAGCTGCAACCATACCCCAAGACTCAACGACTGCACCATCCATGATGCAGGCTTTCATACCGATGAAAGCCCAATCTTCAATCGTGCACGCATGGAGTACGGCCATATGGCCTACGGTTATGTCGCTACCAATATATGTTCCTTGGCCATGTGTAGCGACATGGATGACCGTCCCATCTTGGATACTAGTTCGCGCACCAATCTTAATATCATTCACATCGCCTCGAATAACAGCCCCGTACCAAATGCTACTGTCCCCACCTACGATCACATCCCCAATTACTGCTGCCGTTGGGGCAATAAAAGCCGTTGCAGCAATTTTTGGTGACTTAGTCTTATAGGGAATAAGAAAGGGGCTCATAATTGCTGCATGAACTCAGGGAAACATAGGCAGTTGTTCAAGGCCCGTAGTCTCGGGAAATCCCATAACCAAATTCATATTCTGAATGGCTTGGCCTGAGGCGCCCTTAACAAGATTATCCAAGACACATGTGACTATCGCACACCCAGGACGCCGGTCTGCCGTAATAGACATCAAGGTCATATTAGAGCCTCTGACATGCCGAGTTGCAGGAGACGAACCTTGAGGAAGAACACGGACAAATGGTTCTTCTGCATAGGCTTTCGTCAAAATTCCATGCGCCTCTTCAACCGAACGACCTTTGGTTAAGCGGACATAGATTGTCGAGAGAATCCCCCGATTCATCGGCATAAGGTGCGGAATGAATGTTACTGTTAAAGATCGTCCTGCAGCTATTGCCAACTCTTGCTCGATCTCTGCTGCATGGCGATGACCTGCCAAACCATATGCGTGAATTCCTTCGCTAACCTCACAGAATAGCGACTCTTCTTTCACAGAGCGGCCTGCACCGCTTGTTCCCGATTTAGCGTCGATAACAATTTCGTCAGGATTAATCATTTCCGCTTTTAAAAGCGGAATTAAAGGAAGCTCGGCCGAGGTCGTATAGCAACCTGGATTTGCAACGAGCCATGTCTTACGAATCTTATCCCGGTTGATTTCGGTCAACCCATAGACCGCTTCCTTTTGCAAATCTAAGGCCCGATGGGGATGCCCATACCACTTGTTGTAGGTGTCGGAATCTTGAATCCGAAAATCGGCAGATAAATCGATGACCTTTAAATGCCGAGGCAAAGCTGAGATCACCTCTTGAGTTGTTCCGTGGGGCAACGCACAAAAGACAACGTCGATTTCTTGCCAAGACACATCTTCTATCCGAACCATGGTTGGTAATTGCCATCCGAATAGATGAGGGAAAACGCTTGTAATTGGCTTACCGGCATGGCGATCTGCCGTTAAAGCGCGAATATCTACCGCAGGATGCGTTTTAAGCAGCCGCAATAGTTCAGCGCCTGTGTAGCCGCTCGCACCTAGGACTGCGACCCGAATTCTACCTTTATTTTCTTCACCCGCAGCCATGTCTCGGCCCCTACGATTTATATATGCGCACGCCATTGTTTAAAAAACGCAACAAGGGGACGAAGTAGACCGTCCCCTTGTTAACTTGACAATGGAAAACTGCCGTCCGGCTAACCGGATAAAGGCTTAAGCAGCGCTATTCTGCCGCTTTTGATAAGCCATTTGGCAATGCGCGACACAGTAGGGACGACCATCGGACGCCTCTGTGCCACAGAAAGTAAAACCTGGCTGACCCGGTACACCAATCGGCCACCGACAGCCATTCTCTTGAAGTGTCATAACCACAGGAGGTGGTCGGCGAATAGGCGAAGGACGACCTTTTAAGCCTAATCGATGCGCTTTACCGATAACGGCATTGCGCGAAATACCCCCTAAACGAAGCGCTATCTGGCTCGCCGAGAATCCGTCGGACCAGAGATCGCGTAACTTTTGTACTCTTTCGTCAGACCACTCCATACCGTGACCCCCGTCCTATATGTAGTGTAGTTGCCTTATATAAACACACAATATCTCGTCACACAAGGCCTCCTGGCCTGTCGATAATGGGGAACGAGGGGATAAGTCGAAAAACTTGGGGATTAATGAGCGAAATTCGCAAGATTCAGGCTCATAAAAAAGAGCGCCCGCAAATCGGGCGCTCTTTCCGTAGAAGACTTAGGCTTACTACGAAGCTTATCGTTTCGAGAACTGATAGCTACGCCGTGCTTTTGCCCGACCATATTTCTTACGTTCAACAATACGAGAATCTCGCGTTAAGAAACCACCCTGCTTCAAGGTTGGACGCAAGCCTGGTTCGAAATAGGTTAGCGCTTTGGAAATGCCATGACGAACAGCGCCGGCTTGGCCCGACAAGCCACCACCATTGGCCGTGCACATGACATCGAACTGCCCCAAGCGATTAACGGCCATGAACGGTTGCTGAACTAACATGCGCAATACCGGGCGCGCAAAATACTGCTCTAATGGGCGACCATTAACAGTGATCTTACCGCTACCTGGCTTTATCCAAACCCGGGCGATAGCGTTTTTACGTTTACCGGTAGCATAAGCCCGACCATAAGCATCTAAAACAGGCTCTTTGGGGGTTGCAGCTACAGCGGCGTTTTTTGCGGTGCCAAGATCGGCAAGACTGGAAATTGTTTGCTCGGCCATTAAGCTGTCCTCTTTACCTTGGAATTCAACGCAGCGAGATCGAGGGGCTGCGGATTTTGCGCTTCATGTGGATGCGCTGTTCCCGCATAAACTTTTAAATGACCCAAAACCTTTCGTCCTAAAGGACCGCGAGGGATCATGCGCTCAACAGCTTTTTCGATAAGGCGCTCAGGGTGGTTGCCCGCCAAAGTCTTGGCTGGAGTAATCCCCTTAATGCCGCCAGGGTAACCCGTGTGCCAATAAAAGACCTTATCTTGAGCTTTATTGCCTGTGAGTCGCACCTTTTCGGCATTAATCACGACAATATGGTCGCCGCAATCAATGTGAGGTGTAAACTGAGGCTTGTGCTTACCGCGAAGCCGCTTAGCGATCTCTGTCGCCATCCGGCCTAAAACCAAACCGTTGGCATCGATCAGATACCATTTCTTTTCGACTTCGCCTGGTTTGGCAGAATAGGTTTTCTGCATGATTTCGTCCTATGCAAGGCCGCCGTAGAGTAAGAAAGCGGCGCAATTTGTGGCACGGAGTTTGCCACAAATTACCTATGTGTCAACAAAACTTAATCTATAAAATACAATGACTTAAAAGAACGGTATCCCAATACCGTTACGGAGAACCAGGCATTGAGCCATTTTTGAGGTGATCAGTGAATTGGTTGCGGTAAGATTATGTATATCGCTGGGATATGGGCACAGGTACTTATAATCCATACCATATAATCCATACCATATCCGCCTTGGTGTAGATCATCCTGTTTTGGGAGAAGCCTTATGTCAGCCTCTGCTCAGCCTATGACAAACGAACCTGTCTTGTTGCGGCATGATCATGCGGAGATTAGTCGGCTGATCTTGAATCGCCCTACCCACTTTAATGCGCTTTCAGAAGCCTTATTAGAATCGTTGCAAGAAAATCTCGATGCAATCAAAAATGACTCAAGCATCCGCGTTGTCGTAATTGCTGGAAGCGGAAAAGCGTTTTGCGCCGGTCATGATTTGAAAGAAATGCGCAGCAAACCGGATAAGACATATTATCGCGATCTATTCGATCGATGCAGCCGTATGATGCAAACATTATCTGCCCTTCCACAACCTGTCATTGCTTCGGTGCATGGGGTTGCTGCAGCAGCTGGATGTCAACTTGTCGCTGCTTGCGATCTTGCTGTTGCTAGTGTTGACGCCAAGTTTGCAACCTCCGGAATCAACGTCGGGTTATTTTGCTCGACACCAGCCGTGCCTTTAAGTCGCGCAGTTGGACGTAAGGCCGCCTTTGAAATGCTGCTGACCGGCGATTTCATTGACGCCCAAACCGCCACAGCATGGGGCCTGATAAACCGCGCAGTCTCGACAGCAGATCTTGATAGCACAGTTATTGATCTTGCCCAGCGGATCGCCCGGCACAGTAGCGTCGCGACCTCTACCGGCAAAAAAATGTTCTACCGACAACTAGAGCAGGAACAGGTTGATGCCTATAGCTATGCCGCTGAGATCATGGCTGACAATATGATGGCGCAGGATGTCGGCATCGGCATTGATGCCTTTATCGCAAAAAAGAAACCGCGCTGGACCAACAGCTGAACAAGAGTATCTTGCTATGACTTACGATGCCCTGATCGATCACATCTTGCCGCAGGATGTGTCTTTGTGGGTGGCGATTTTTCTTATTTCATTAAGTTTTTTTACCTCTGCGCTAACCGCAGCTATTGGACTTGGTGGCGGATTACTGATGCTCGCTGCCATGGCAGCCGTCTTACCAACACCCTTGGTTATTCCTACCCATGGTGCAGTGCAATTTGGCTCAAATATCGGACGTGCCGCAATTATGTGGCGTCATGTTGTTTGGATCTTTTGGTGGCCTTTCGTCATTGGAACAATTATTGGCGCCTTTATCGGCGCTCATATCTTTACCAATCTCCCAATTGCTCTGCTCCAGACCATACTGGGAATATTTATCATCACCATCGTATGGGCACCCAAGCTGACGCCTCGAAGTGTTGGTAAGATTGGCTTTTTCTGGGTGGGAATAGGTGCCAGCTTTTCCACCATGTTCTTAGGCGCAACTGGCCCTGTCGTTGCCGCCTTTCTTCCACCAACACGATTTGGCAAGCATGGCACTGTGGCCACGCACGCAATTTTCACGACAGTTCAGCATCTTGTTAAGGTTATTGCCTTTGGCGCTTTAGGTTTTGCTTTTTGGGATTGGCTGCCCCTTCTTGCCGCCATGATTTTTACCGGCTTTATTGGCACAAATGTCGGCAATCGAGTGCTTGATCGCTTGCCGCAGAAAGTCTTCACCTATAGCTTTAAGATCATCCTAACCGTTCTAGCCATAAATCTTCTCTGGTCGGCGGCGCAGGGTATGGCTAGTTTTATGCATCAAGAATTTTCGGTAATTCCCTCTCATGATTGACCATAACGCCTATACCAATGACTATTTGAAAGAGGTGCTGAATGCGGCCAAAACCATCGCGATGGTTGGCGCATCACCAAATTGGAATAGACCCAGCTATTTCGTGATGAAATATCTGCAAACTAAAAAATACCGGATTATTCCTGTTAATCCTGGCGCCGCCGGGCAAGAAATTCTCGGTGAGATTTGTTATGCCAGCTTGGCCGACATCCCAGATAATTTTGAAATGGTCGATATATTCCGCAATTCCGAGGCTGCGGGACCGATTGTCGATGAGGCTATTCGCCTTAAAACGACTAAAGGCATTAAAGTCATCTGGATGCAAATAACTGTTCGCAATGACGAAGCGGCCCAACGTGCAGAGGCTGCAGGACTTAAAGTTGTTATGAACCGTTGCCCCAAAATTGAATATTCGCGACTTTACGGTGAATTATCGTGGGGTGGAATTAATTCCGGAATCATCACAAGTCGGCGGAGAACCTGGTCATGAGCAAAGATAAATTCCCCGATCGCCTGCATCCCGTGAAGGTTGATGGACGTCCTGCAGATTTTGAAACTCTTTTGCTCCATGCCGGAACAGCACCTGACCCAACAACTGGCGCCCGTCAATTTCCTATTTATCAGACTACCTCGTATGTTTTTGAAAGCGCCGAACATGCTGCGACGCTTTTCAACCTTCAAGCACCAGGTTTTATTTATTCTCGGCTCACTAATCCCACCGTTTCCGCCTTAGAAGAGCGGTTAGCCGCGCTGGAAGGTGGCCGTGGTGCTACAGTCTGCGCATCCGGACATGCCGCACAGATGCTGGCATTTCTACCGTTGATGAAGTCGGGCGATTCTTTTATTGCCTCTCAGCGTTTGTATGGCGGTTCTATCACGCAATTCGGCGTCACCTTCAAAAAATTCGGATGGAACTGCGTCTTTGTTGACACTAACGATCTTGTTGCCGTCAAAGCGGCCATAGGCCCAACCACCAAGGCCATATTCTGTGAGAGCTTGGCCAATCCTGGCGGCATAATTTCGGATATTGCCGGATTGGCAAAGATTGCCCATGAAGCGCAGATCCCGCTCATCGTTGATAATACTCTTGCTACGCCTTATCTTTGCCGTCCCATTGAACATGGCGCTGACATTGTGATTCATTCCACAACAAAGTTCCTCTCCGGCCATGGGCAAGCGGTGGGTGGCGTCATGATTGATAGCGGCCATTTTGATTGGACAAAGTCAGGGAAATTTCCCGGTCTTGCCGGTCCTGATCCTGCATATCACGGACTTAATTTCCATGAAACCTTTGGCGATCTGGCATTAACAGTTCATGGCCATGCCATTGGCTTGCGCGATTTAGGTGCGTCTGCTTCCCCCACCAATGCCTGGCTGACATTGCTCGGAACAGAAACCCTTGCAGTGCGGATGGATCGACATATTACCAATGCACAAGCTGTCGCAGAATTTTTATCTACTCACTCAAAAGTTTCTTGGGTTTCTTATGCTGGGTTGCCCGATAACGCCTTTCACAAACTTGCCAAACATTATCTTCCAAAAGGTGCCGGATCCGTTTTTACTTTCGGCATTAAGGGTGGATATGCGGCCGGCCTGAAAATGGTTGAGTCTTGTGAGCTTATTTCTCACTTGGCCAATGTTGGTGACACACGAACCTTAATTCTGCATCCAGCGTCAACAACTCACCGACAGCTAAGCCCCGAGCAACGAACTGCAGCAGGTGCTGGCGACGATGTTGTTCGTTTGTCGATTGGACTTGAATCTATTGAAGATATTATCTCCGACTTAGATCAAGCGTTAAGTCGTTCAGCAGTTGCAACTAAAGCCGCAGAATAAACTAACACCAGGATCAGCATCCTTGTACTAGTGTTATGGCTTTCTTATCGTAACAGTTACTTAGTATTTCTATGTACGAGTTTCCTGTTCAACCCAGTTTATGAAATCGAGGTTTCCGCCTTCGATTGGCATCGCAACAACACAAGGAACCTTGTGGTTATGTAAGGATTTTACTCGTTTCGTCAGCTGGTCAACAAGGATTCCTTGAGTTTTAGCAATCACGACCGTTTCATTGGCCGCCTCGATCGCGCCCTGCCATCGATAAAAAGATGTCATATTTGGCAGTATGTTTACGCAAGCCGCCAGGTTTTCTTCAATTAATTTCTTCCCTAATATTTCAGCAGCTGCATAAGAATCCATCGTTATATAGACCAAACTTATCTTCATAAAACGCACCTCATAAATTCAAATTTACAGCTAAGGACTTGGCGGCACACAAAAAGACATTTAGCATAACCGCTCCAAGATACTGGGGGATCATGGTTGAGGTTGCTAAAATAGAGGAAAATCAATCGGTTCCGACGCAAATTCAGCGTCGGTGGCTTGTGCGCGGCCTAGATCAGCCCGGCGGAAAATTGCCTTTATTTGATCTCGAAGGTCAGAAAGTCAGCCCCCGTACTGTCCGACTTTGCGTTGAACGCGGGTGGGCAGAGCCTTGGTTTACAAACCCTTTAAAACCCGACTGGTTAGTCTGCCGTTTAACCCCTGCCGGGCGCCGCGCTGTCGGCATGAATATTGTCCGTATACCAACGGATAGCCGTGACATATCTCTTCTCCGCGATTGGTAGAGAACTAGTTAATCTGGTGCTTTATCCAATTTTTTCTCAAGCGCTTGGATAATATCCAGTAATTGCTTTATCTCCTGAGTACGAAGAAGATCTATTTTTTCGTGAAGCTCTTCGATTTCCAATTCTGCTTTTACATTAATTTCATAATCAGTCTGCGCTCTTTGCCGATCAATTGCGTTTTGCCGATTCTGACTCATCATAATAATGGGGGCGGTAAAAGCTGCCTGGAATGACAGTGCTAAATTCAATAAAATAAAAGGGTAAGGATCCCATACCTGTACCCAAGCCAGAACGTTGACGAACATCCAAAGCACGAGGATGACACTTTGCAGAATGATGAAGGTCCATGACCCAACAACCTTGGCCACAGCATCTGATACACGCTGGCCTGTAGTTTTTCCTACCCACTCAACTTCTTTCTGAGCTGGTTTAATCAGTCGAAGTTCTTTTAATATCTGCTGCGCAGTTTGGTCGCTTGAAATCAAATCACTTATTTTTTGATTCTTTTTACTCATAAGAATCTCCTGTAATAATTAAAGCTAAAAATCGCGCTCGTTTACCCATCCCGATATGCGCTGCGTAAACGCCACTTGATCCGACACTTCAAACCTATGATCGGAATATTGATAATCGTACCGTGTAAGTATAATTTTTGAAGGGACACAGCTGGGTGGCAAATCAATAACATTAAAAGAGTTTGGAGTTTTTGGACGCGTGCGCCAAGACGTAGCCGTTCCGGCACCGCCAAGAATGAAATGATATTTAAGCTCTGGAAATGCCGTTGCTGTTGTTACAGCTAATGGGACATGGACATGTCCGCTTAAAAACAAATCTATTTTTGCATCGGAAAGCAACATCGCTGCTTTTTCTGAATCTAACAGCACCTCTGATGAATCCTTTTTCCAGGCTGTCGCAAGAGGTTGATGACAAATAACAATTCGAATCTGATTGTCTTGATTGGATAATCTTAAAGTATCTTTTAAATAAGCGGCGTGTCGAGCCAAAAGCTTCCCGTCGGTATGACGATAGGGGCTAGTGGCATCAAGACCTATCAGGGTAACATTTTTATAACTGAAGATTTGCTCACGATCTCCGAATGCGTGACAATAGTTACGATATGGCCACATAAACCTTGTAAATGTGTACAAGGGAATATCGTGATTTCCAGGAACAGCGATCTTCTTGGGACAACTAATTTGCGACATAAAATCCAAGGCCGCTTGAAACTGGTTCGACCGAGCCCGCTGTGTTATGTCTCCCGATAAAATAACAATATCCGGCTCTTGCATATTAATCGTTTGAATCAATGCCCGAACTATGGTGTCGATTTCTGTGCCAAAATGCGTATCCGATAAATGAACGAGACGCATTTTAAACTTCAACAACAGGGGCTAAAACGCTTAAACTTTCTTTATCGATGTGAAACCGCAGCGGACCCTGCAGCCAAACAAGCTCACCATCAATAACCGTTTCAATTCGGTGCTTGCGCGTTTGAACCTCAAACTCATCGGCACAAAACTCTTGAATATCCGGCGCAAAACGCAATGTTTTACTCGCCCCATGAACTAGCAAGAAAAATGTTTTTAGCCGGCTTACAGGAGGCATAAAAACTACGGCAAGCTTATCGCGTTCAGCACAGCTTTTTGAACCCAGACCCAAATTATCCAATTGCAAGCGGTTATTGCCGACAAAGAGCATTGCCATTTCGCGAACACTTTCCTTTCCATCCGCGACAAGCTTAATGGTATTTGGTTTATGTTTTTCAAAAAGACAGTTAATGCCCGACAAAAGAGCTATGAAACGAATTCTGCCAAAACGCGCCGCATGATTTTCTCGCTCACGGATCATACGTGCGTGAATACCAAGGCTTGCATTATTTAAAAATACATGATCATTCACTAGGCCAACCGCAACATTACGGATCTGATGGGTTGTTAGCATTTTCACTGCTTCGATAGGATTCGCGGAAATTCCTAAATCACGGGCAAAATAATTGAATGTCCCTAAAGGAATAATTCCCATCGTAACTTGATGACGGTAGCAAAGCGCAGCAACCAAATTCACCGTGCCATCGCCGCCAGCTGCAATAACAGGAATGTCCTTTTGTTTGGCGTCGCGAACAATAGCCTCACATCGTTTAGCGATGCTTTCTTTTGGATTAATCGTAATGATGTCGTGTATCAGCCCAGTTTCAGCTTCAATTTCTTTAAGCGCGGCGACAACAGCATCGCCCTGGCTGCGTCCCGAACCTGGATTTAAAATGATTGTTGCTGATTGATAAGAAGGTGACGACGTATCTTTTTGCATCATTCACCCTCGAAAACGCGAATGGTCGGACCGGCGGGATTTGAACCCGCGACCCCTAGACCCCCAGTCTAGTGCGCTACCAGGCTGCGCTACGATCCGTGTGGCGGAAAGTATGGGGTTTCGGGGGTTTTAACAAGCTCCGAATTGGCCAAGTTTGGGAATTAAAGGGAATTAAGTGGAAACAAAGGGAAACAAAATCCCCAGAAAATCCCCAGACCGGAAAGCTATAGGTTTTTAATGGATAAGGGGACCCTGAAACTAGACCCTAAGTGTCAGGATAAGTTGTTAAAGGCGATCCTGCCTCGCTAACCCGTTTTGGGGGCTGATATCACATACTATGGGCACAGACGCCCCCGGAGAGCCCCCACGGGAGATTTTGGCTATATTGGGAAGGCTGATGATGGAATAGGTATCCAGACTTTGATTTTAACAGTGCATAGGTCCCAATATTGGCCCAACCATAACTCCTCTCACGTTACCTGGAGCTATGACCCTTTCAAGAGGGCACCAGAGTTTTTGACCTGAAACCGGTTGGAAAAAAGCTAGGACCTACAGGTCCATGCATTCGAATAATCTAAGCTTGGAGAGCTGGTCGAGGTTTTTTAATGAGCCTGTCGAAATTAAGGTTTAGCCCCAGCTTAGAAGGCTAAGCGGAATGGCTTAGTACTATGGTTTGTAAATTTATCTCAAGCATAGCTCGCCTATAGGAAAGCTTTAGTTTTCATGTGCAAGATTTACAGTATTAATTCATATAAATAGGATGGAATACATTAAGATAAATAGAGCAAATCAGCAATGATTCTAGCAGCTAGCTAGTCAAGGAGGCCAATTATCTTAAGAAGACCTCTTAGCTCCATGTCATGTTTTGCGACACGGCACAGGTCAGTCTGTGTAAATTTCTGAGACAGCGCTCTAGCATCAATGGGCTTTTGATACTCTGGCCATCGTTGGAGAAGACGTGCTCTGACATTGTTAGCTACTGGTTGCTGCGCCTCATTTCCAGAGAGCATTCTGAAAAGTAGACCTTCTTGATTAGGGAATTGGATACACAGATTAAAGCCTTTCTTTTTTGCCTCCAAACGCAGCCGTTCAATACCCCACCCATCATCTCCATCAGAGCGATCAGCATCAACAATTAAGATTGAAGCTTTTGATCTCTGACGATACCGACGATTACGATAGCTGAGCGCAGCTTTTAGCATAGACTCATAACTACCACCGCCTAATGGTTGACAATCAAAAGTCGTGTGCAGACCTCTTTGATTTGCAATATCTCCGAGCCACTTTACAAAAGATTGCTCACCTTGTCCCTCAACAGCTATAAAATATCGTTTTCTTTGAGGAATAACTCTTACCATTAGATCTAGCCGATATGTGGCACAGCGCCTAGTTCCCCCGAAAGATACTTTTTCATCAGGCTTGGTTCAGTTCGCAATCCTCTAATATCACGAGCACCATAAACTTGGCTGGCTTTTCCACTTGGCTTTTCTGTAAAGAATACCTGATATTTTTCCAAGTCATCTAATAATGCAGGATTGTGAGCACTGAACAAAAGTTGTGCCCCATGAGGATTGCGCTCTAGGTCACTAAACCAACGAAGTATCTCAGGCAGTAGTAACGGGTGCAAATCAGAATCCAATTCGTCAATTACAGCTACGCTGCCGGTTTCCAATGCAGCATGAAGACGCCAAAATACCTCGATGAAACGCTGTGTTCCTATGGATTCTTCATCAAACAAAATATATTGGTCGAGTCCCACGTGCTTAAACTTAGCAAACCAACCATTATTCCCTTGTTCAGGGATCATTGCCTCAAGGCCTACGTCAAGTCGCCTTAATTCACGATTTAAGCTTTCTAGGCATAATTGATGATTTGCGTAGGCAGATACAATTTCGTTTTGAGTTGCGTGAAGCTTTTCGAAGCCGCGAATATTGCTCTGTAGTGTACCAATCATTTGAAGTAGAAAAATAGATAGACCATGATTAAATTTTGCTAAAGTACTTAACACACTCGCCTCAGTCCGTATGCTGTCTTTTCTAGGATCGCTGCTACTTGTTATTCCAAATTCAGGACCAAATCTAAAAACTTGTCCTTCGCGTTCAAATAGGCGCCGGAATTTGCCCTTTGGTGCATATGATAACGATTCATAAGAAACAGCTTTATTTTTAAAATCGTTTTCTTGATGTGTAATATGTACTTCATAGCGAAATATCGCTGATGGCGCGTTTTCGTTTAATAGATTATCGAATTCAACAGTAATTTTCGTTGGCTTACCCCACCACTTTTTTTGTCTATACGGTTGGAACAAAAGCGCCATTTGATTCTGATTCAGATCAAAACTATTACAAGCAAACATCGCAACTGCCACTACAGCACGCAATATTGTTGATTTTCCGGATGCATTAGGCCCAAAGACCCCTATCACTGCAGGTAATCGAATACTCTCGTCAGATATTGATTTTCTAAAACAGGGCAAATCTGGAGCATTGCCTGGAACCGGAAAGACAAGCTCCTGCTTATCGGCAATAGAAAGAAAGTTTTCAATAGTGATTTTATGAAGCATTCCGCACTATTTGCATATTTTTTGTTGAAAGTCAAGTTTTAGTATGATTTTTTTGAATTATAGATTGTTATTTGCATGTTTTTTGACATATTATTGGGAGAAACTACGAAGATCCTTGATTTTATGTAAAGCTGAGTCCCGGCACTAGAACACTTGCAGCTACTCCAGTATCGACACACAGGGCAGGAAGCGCCATCACATCACGGCAGTACGTGGGCATAAGAATTCTATGGTCGCGCTAATCCTAATGTCATGAGCGGTTCCTTGTATGGTCACATCCATATCAAGCAGTACACTTCCTCATCTCAACGCGGCGCACCTCTTCAAGGTAAATTGGCGGCGGATTATACAAAGAGGCAGCTTTAATATGGCCCGGGGATCGCCGCTACGATTCTGTGGCTTTGGGTAGCACAATGGCATACCGATGTGATAATGAGTGGCGTTGTTTCTGCCGAAGACGAGGCTTCGTGAAAGAGTGGGATTGGCGCTAACGAAGTGACCTTTGTTTGGCAGCCTTTTTGCAGACAAGGCAGGTTTAACTCGCTCTGACTGGTTCCCATAGGACTTCCTGCGTTGGCTTGAGCGAGAAGCGGGTATTCACGGTGGACGCTGCACTGCAGCTTGTATCTTCTCAAGCAAGGACCGCTATAGCCAGATTTTCCTTGACCATTTGGTGCCTAAAGTACTGCATAAAACTCTCTTTCAAAGAATGATTATCCTTGATGAAATCGTGGCGCAGAACAGGATCTGTGTTAAACTAATCAACTGGTGTGCAAGGAATTCCCAGAGTTCACGATATGACTATTCTGACTTATTAGATTTTTTTCAGTATCTCCGAAATAGATTCAACAGCACAATCAACACATCCTTGCTATTAAAGATATGAAGACACCAAAAGATTGCAGCACTATTGCAGTTAAGCTGACGACACATGTTCTCACGTTAGCAAAATAGACAATTACCAGTGATTCCATAAATCACAAGCCGCATCTAAGAATGCTGTGCATTTTTCAGCTCTCCAAGTTACGGAAGAGTCAGAATGTAGCAGTTTATATTGCTCATTAGCACATAGAAAATTGCTGCGATCTGCTGTGCATAACCAATTCAATGCATTTGCAACCGTATGACGATAGCTAATTCCAAATTTATCATTTGGAACATTCCATAGCATACCTTCGACAAAATATGACGGAGCATTACCATCTTCAAAAATACCGTCGGCAATCATTTTGTTACGCATATTTTTAAAGATTCTAATAGTTGGCTTTAACCAACTATTTGTACCTTGGTGCTTTGCTGTGAGATTTTCTGAGTGCAGCTTAGGATAGTTAATGATGTTTATTCCATCAGAATCTCTAAACCAGATACCTGGATAATAATCTTGTTGGCCTACTGAATAAAAATACTTATAGTTACGATAACCCAAACAGACAATAATGTCGGCGCTTCGGCGGTTTCCGTCGGCTAAAATATTGATAGCCTTTTCTCCCTGTACAATATAGCCAGGGAATCGCTCCTGGAGATGAGCTAGCACATCACGTTTAAAATCTGGAAGATCGTAAGGTACTCCTCCATTAAAGACCTGAGAAAATGCAGCTTTCTGCTCTATTGGTATTTCATTAAGGTTATAGTGAAATGCTGAGAGCTGAATAATAATATCAACGTCACTTTCCAGATAGACATTTGTATCGTTTCTATATGATCCTTGTAAAAAGACATCGAAATTTTTGTCAGAATATGGCGAGTGTTCGGACTTTAGGATCGCCTTAATTTGATCGTAAGTAGTCTTAGATGTAGTAATAGCACCTTGGTTTGCCCATATACTTAATTGATCTTCAGGTATAGCCATTAGAGTAAATAGCTCTTCAGCTGTTGTTCATGTACGGCATATGAATCACCCCCGCGCTGACGTAATATGTTCAGCCGATTAAGGTCATATTCCATAAAATCTGTTGCCATTTCTGGACGCTCGAAAGTTTGGTTGATACGAATGGTTGGAATATCCTTGTAAAGAATATGACGTAGCTGCTCCATTGACTGTGTGTTAATTTCTAGAGCTTTTTCGAGCCACTGGACTCCTGGAATCAACTTACAGATATGATGTTTTAAATTGCTGGGCTTAGGATAAACACCAACCCCAATGCTAATCACACGCAGTGAGTTATGAGGTATCTTGAGCGCATTAGAAGCATCGGCAATAGCATAAAGTGTTGGATTGTTCGCACAATAACCACCATCCATCAGTTCAATCTTATCGCCGTCCAGCGTAGTAACAGTTTTTCGGCGAAATAATGGATAAGCTGAGCACGACGCTTGGACGGCTTCACTGATTGGCACTCCGAATCCTGGCGCAAAAGTTCCATAACTATTACCATGCGCTTTCGCGATGCTGCCGCCTTTGAAAATCATTGGACATTCTTGTAGCCAACGTGTCGCTACAATACCTATTCCAGTCTTTACTTCATCAAATTTTTTGTCACCGAAAACGGTGTTCGCAAGGTCTGCTAACGCTTCTGATCTACCTCTTTTAGTTATCCGCTTCATAATAGTCGGAACATGGGTTTTATAAAGTTCGTGAATAT
>Ga0075163_10000250_pt1 | contig 66715 bp, 44 predicted proteins | sample JI1023141ADNA_FD_71478 | JGI IMG/M metagenome (GOLD analysis project Ga0075163, IMG submission 71478) | Wastewater effluent complex algal communities from Wisconsin, to seasonally profile nutrient transformation and Carbon sequestration -... | ecosystem: Engineered > WWTP > Effluent > Algae... | reverse complement strand
TATATGTCTCCAGAACAATGTTATAGCCGAGAATTAGACTCTCGTTCAGATATTTATTCTTTAGCAATAATAGGCTATGAAATGTTAACTGGTAGACTTCCCTTTGATGAACCATCTATTATTGAAATTTTACAAGCACATGTAGAAAAAGTTCCTGCTAATTTACGCTCATATAAACCAGATATTCCTATTAATCTAGAAACAGCTATTTTACGGGCATTAAGTAAAAAACCAGAGCAACGCCCATCCTCTGCACATCAATTTGCTCAAGAATTATTATCTGGATCTGGCTTAAATCCACTACTAAATAACCCTGGTACTGGTGGACATATAAAAATACTTAAGGCAACAGGGACAGAAATTCCCTCCCCTCTTAAAGCTAGTGCAAATAGTGGCTCAAATATTCCTTTAAAACTTGATACTATTAGCCGTCGTTTACCTAAACCAACCCCAGATTTTGATAATTTTGTTGGTAGAAAACGTGAAATAGAAAGACTAATAGCTGAATATCAATTATTAACTACTAGTAAGGCACGTCCTGTAATAATATTAGGGGAAAAAGGATTTGGTATTTCTCGTTTAGGTGAAGAATTTACCAAATGGTTAAAAACACAAAATATCCCTGTACTCTCAGCCAAATTTTATGAACCTACAAGCCAAGCCCAACTACCATTTCAACCATGGTTAGATTTACTAAGACGCTCTCTTAATATTCGTCGTAAAGATTTAATCCAAGAGTCAGACTTAATTAATATTGCTTTAGAGAAAACAGGTATTGAGTTACCTAAACCTATTTTTGAAAGTCGTAGTTTAGACGAAGCAGAAAAATGGGCTATATTTGAAGCTATTGAAGCTATTATCACTAGAACATTAGATGATCAGCTAGGAATACTAGTTTTTGATAATCTAGAATATGCCAATGTTAATTTAGAGCTTCTTTCCTTCTTAATTCGCAATTTACGTACACGTACAATGTTTGTATTTTTAGCAAATACAGAAAAAGTTACCCAAAAAGGCCATGCATGCCAAGAATGGTTAGCATCACTTTCTCGCTCTGGTGGATATGAAACTATTCGCCTACAACCACTTAATCAAAATGAATTACGCATTATGCTAGATGGTATTTTTGGCCGACTAGAAATAGTTGAACGTGATATTGAGCGAATCTGGGAAGTCTCTCTTGGTAATCCTTACTATGTAGTAGAAATTATTCGGTATTTACTTAATGAAGGAAAAATAACATTACAAACTGTTTGGACTTGTGAAAACATTGATGAATTTGTTCTCCCAGAAAGCTTACAACAACTAGCAGAAATTAAATTAGCTAAGGTTAATGAGTCAATTATTGAATTACTTAGACAAGCAGCAGTAATTGGTAATGAGTTTTCTTTTGATATTTTAGAAAAAGTTAGTGGACTTGATGAGGATGAACTTGCTGAAAGCTTGGAAAAAGCCGTTAAAGTAAGAATATTACAAGAAAGTGATAAACGTGAAGAGGTTTATTATTTTCCTGATCCTACTATTCAATTTGTCCTCTATGATGGTGTTGCAAAACGGCGTAGACGTAAACTTCACCTACAAGTTGCTCAAGCAATTGAAAAAATAGTAGGAAGTAATCAACAAAAACTATCACGTTATAGCACGGCTCTACTACATCACTTTTATGAAGCTGGAGAAATAGAAAAGACTTTTTATTATGGTCGTGCTGCTGCCGAAGCAGCATTTTCACGCTTAGATATTCCTCAAGCAGAAAAATATTATCTCTGGGCTTTAACTGCTGCCCAAGAACTACAAGAAGAGGGTCGCTCGCCTAATACTAGAGAGCAGGCAGAATTATACCTAGGCTCTGCCCGAATAGCACTGCATCTAGGACATATGGAAAAAGCTCATGAGGCTTTAGCAATTGCACAAAATTTAGCTGAAAAAGAACAATCCATTATTTGCCGTATACAGCTTATTAAAAGCCAAATAGAGTATTCTTGTAGTAACTTTACTTCAGCGCTATCAGAAGCAGAAATAGGTTTAAGTGCAGCACAATCTATTGGAGATAATAAAGTAGAAAGTCGCTTACTTTTAATATCATCTCAAATTTTTACTGCACTAGGGCAAACAGAAGAAACTCTTGATTCTTTAGAATGTAATTTAGCTATTGTACGCCAAAATAAAGATCATCTAACAGAAAGCCAAATATTATCGCTCTTAGGTAGTACTATTGGGCTAGCAGGTAATTTTAGACAAGGTTTTTCTCTTATAGAAGAAGCCTTACAAATAGCTCGTAATAATAAAGATCGTCTTGGTGAACTAAAAGCCCTACATTACCTAGGAAAACTTTATGGGCAAACAATGCAATTAGAGCTAGCTTTAGAGGCTTATGATTGTGGTTTAGGGCTTGCTCGTACTTTAGAAGCAAAACTTGAAGAAGGTTTATTTGAAAATGGCCGTGGTGATATTTATCGTTACCTTAGCGAAATAGAATTAGCACGTGAGTGTTATCAAAAATTACTTTCTATTGCTCAATCAATAAATAATCCAAGTAGTGAAGCATTAGCTAATCATAACTTGGCTCTAATAGCATTAGAATTAGGGGTTTATCATGACTCTGTACGAAAACTTAAAATAGCATTAGACCAACATAGTAAACTTGGACAACTTCGCCTAGTAGCTGAAGCTTATTGTGCTTTAGGTTATGCCTATGAGCAACTAGGTCAAATAGAACCATCTCAAGCAGCCTATCAATCAGCTATTGATTATTGCCAACGTATTACCCACCCTACCTATGAATGGCAAGCACATTATGGACTAGCAAATATTCTTTGGATGTTTGGCCAAAGTGATGAAGCCTTAGCTAAACTAAACACAGCTCAAGAAATTATTAATCATCTTTGCGAAACCCTCCCAGATAATGTAAATAAAGAAGAGTTTATGCGCGATAAACTAAAAGTTTCAGCCCTAATGGGAGATATAGAACAAAGTCTTGAAACAGAATAGGTTTTAAGTTTTATGCCACGAGTACTTTTACTTTTACCTACTACTACTTACCGTACTAAAGCTTTTATTGATGCTGCTCTAGAGTTAGGAATAGATGTTAGCACTGCCTCAGAAGAAACTAGCTCTTTAGCAAAAAATAACCCTGATACACTTTGGACGTTAAACTTTTTTGATCCAATCCTTGCCAAACAACATGCCCTTGTTTTAGCAGAAAAATACCCTGTTGATGCCATTATTCCTGTTGATGAAGACACTGCTGTAGTTGCTGCTGTAGTTGCAGAAGCATTAGGATTAAATTACAACCCTGTTTTAGCTGCTAAAATTGCTAAAAATAAATTTCTAATGCGCACACAACTTAAAGAAGCAGGGGTTAAAGTACCTAAGTTCTGGCATTTTAATCTAGATAAAGACTGGCAATATATTGCAGATAAACTTGATTATCCTTGTGTAGTAAAACCTGTGTTTTTGTCTACTAGCCGTGGAGTAATGAGAGTAGATAATAAAGATGAGTTTTTTACTGCTGTTAATAGACTATCTACCCTACTTGCCCGCCCAGAAGTAGCCAGAAAAGGCGGAGTTACAGCACATGAAATTCTAGTAGAAAAATTTATCCCTGGTGTAGAAGTCGCTTTAGAAGGAGTATTACTAGAAAATACTCTTAAGGTACTTGCGATTTTTGATAAACCAGATCCATTAGACGGCCCTTTTTTTGAAGAAACAATCTATCTTACTCCTTCTCGTTTAAGCCAAGAAAACCAAGAAGAAATAATTAAAACTACTCAAAGGGCTATTGATGCTATTGGACTTTTTAATTGCCCAATTCATGCTGAACTACGTATTAATAAAGAAGGTGTATGGATTATTGAAGTAGCAGCACGTTCTATTGGTGGTCTTTGTTCTCGTACTTTGCGTTTTACTAAAGAATCTCAAGATTTATCACTAGAAGAATTATTAATTCGTCATGCAATTGGTCAAGATATTAGCTTATATAAAAGAGAACATTTAGCAGCAGGAGTAATGATGATTCCAACCCCTAAACCCGGCGTGTTAAAAGCTGTAGAAGGATTGGAAGAAGCTAAAAAAGTAAATAATATTGAAGATATAATTATTTCGGCTTATATTTCTCAACAAGTTGCCCCCCCGCCAGAAGGAGCAAGTTATTTAGGATTTATTTTTAGTCGTGCTCAAACCCCAACAGAAGTAGAATTAGCTTTACGTGATGCCCATAAAGCTTTGGATTTTGTTATTGAATGATAGTTTTAACCCTTTAAAAACAATATGGTACCAGAAATAGACCTAGAAAATGGGATTAGTATTAAACTTTGCCGTTCAGATTTAGGGCTAGAATATCCTGTTTACAAGGCTAAACTAGGTCAACGCCATTCTTTTGAACTAGATGAGCGTAAAATTAAACTTCCTGTTGAGATTATTGGATTTAATGCTAAGCCTAATGGATGGATAGTTTTAGAATTATTAGAGGCCCCAGATTTTCTAATAGCTGCATCTGGAGATTGGTTAGCTATACGAAAAACCAATAAAGTACGCAATGGACAAATTGCACTTATCAAACATCAAGACCATATTTTAATTAAAAGAGTTTTTTCTATTGGTCAAGGAGTAGCACTTAGAGCAATGGATTCTAAACCTGATTTGTTAGTTTTACCTTCTGCATTAGATATTCGAGGCACAATTGAAGGCTTAGCTATTGAAGAGTGTTGGTATAAAATAATTACTAATGAGAGGCTTCCTTACTAGAAACTAAAGAAAACTGTGGATTAGACTTACGTCTCCAAATAAACCCATCTAAGATATAATGCGTAATCTGTGGTAAAGCTAGAAGTGGAACTAAAATAAATTTAATATTTATATCCCAAGGTTCACCAAAAAACCAACTTCGGTCATGCCAAACACCCCTATCCCAAAGTAGTTCCTCAACATAAGCTAGCCCCCAAAGTAGAAGTAAAAAGTTTACTGGCCCATGAGCAAATAATCTATATATTCCTTTTCCTTTATATTGTTCATAACGCTCATGCCCATACCAATAAACTAGGGCTAAATAAGGTACTCCATGAATAATTACATTTGTGAGTGTAAAGGCATAGTCTGAGTTATAACCTACTATTCCTATATACCAACATAAAACTGTAGTTACTAAAACAATATCTTTACCAGGATTCCAACGGTTTTTAATTAATCCATAATAAAGGGTTTTAGCTAGGTAAAGGGTTAAGGAAGTATAATAAATCGGGGCTGCAATATTATAAATAATTTCTGGAATAGCAATAAAGTCATCAGTTAAAAACCACCAAAACCGCCTAGGTAAGTGTGTATGCCAATAAATTAATGGATAAACAGTAGCAGAATAAATAGCTATAGTATCAATCCACCAACCTAGCCTATCACGTTCTCCTAATTTAGCCCGATAGAGTGCAATCCAGCCATATTGTTGACGTATAAAATGAAAGACTGCTAAATAGGCTATAGTACGCCAAAAAGTTAAATCCCCTTGAGAGTAAAGTAAAACTCCAAAAATTAATGCAATGGTAGGAACTAAAACATATAGCCAGGGTCTGCGTTTTAATTCTTCATTGTCTAAATAAACTCTAAACCCTGTAGAGTAAACATGTGCAACATCAATTAACAATACGGCTGGAATCCAAGCCCAATCAGGAGTAGAGCCTTTAAGTAATCCAAGTTTTGCTCCAATAAAGAGCATAAGTAAAGAAATCACGGCACTACCTAAAAACACACTTAGGTCTACTCTAGGAGAAAATAGCCACCATTCTTGTTTTATTGCTTTGCTACTCATAAATATTTTTTCTAATATTTTTCTAATATAAAGAATAACCACAACCCTAAAGTTTATTTAGAGTTGTGGTTTTTAACTAATCAGAAAATTACCAAAAACTATTATCTTTCAGGGGCTAATCCCCAAAGACTAGGAGAACGCCAAAGAGAAGAAAGTAGTAATTCACGCATTAAAAAGAATTCTCTAGGCAATCTATCATAGAGTTTTTCAAAGAGTTCTTCATGTGAAAGGACTTCTTTTTTCCAATCTTCTCGGTCAATAGTCATTAATTTATTAAAGTCTTCAGCAGTAAAGTTTAAACCTTCCCATTCTAAGTCTTCATAACGAGGCATCCAACCTAGAGGACTTTCTGTAGCATAAGCTCTACCATTTACACGGTCAGTAATCCACTTTAACACCCGCATATTTTCACCAAAGCCTGGCCACATAAACTTACCTTTTTCATCTTTTCTAAACCAATTAACACAGAAAATACGAGGAGGGTTAGTAATTTCCCGTCCCATTCCTAGCCAGTGATTAAAATATTTGCCCATGTGATAACCGCAGAAAGGTAACATTGCCATAGGATCACGTCTTACTTGACCTAATTCGCCTGCGGCGGCGGCTGTTGTTTCTGAACCAATTGTAGCAGCTAGATAGACTCCAAAATTCCAATTTACTGCTTGATAGACTAGTGGAACGGTGCTAGCACGTCTACCACCAAAGATAAATGCGCTAATTGGTACACCTTTGGGATTTTCCCAGTCAGGGTCAATTGATGGACATTGATAAGCAGGAGCAGTAAAACGAGAATTTGGGTGAGCGGCTTTACGTCCACAACCAGGAGTCCAAGCTTTTCCTTGCCAGTCAGTAAGTGCTTCTGGCTCATCATCTGTCATACCTTCCCACCATACATCACCATCAGGGGTTAAGGCTACATTAGTAAAAATTGTATTCTTTTTAATCGTATCCATTGCATTTGGATTTGATTTGTAAGAGGTACCAGGAGCAACTCCAAAATAACCTGCTTCAGGGTTAATTGCATGAAGTTTTCCATCTTCTGATGGTTTAATCCAAGCAATATCATCCCCAATTGTAGTAACTTTATAGCCTTCAAAAGATTTTGGTGGGATTAGCATAGCAAAGTTAGTTTTACCACAAGCACTTGGGAAAGCTGCTCCAACATAGGTTTTTTCTCCTTGGGGATTTTCTACACCAAGAATTAACATATGTTCAGCCATCCAACCTTGATCACGACCCATTGCTGAAGCAATACGAAGGGCAAAACATTTTTTCCCTAATAAAGCATTACCACCATAACCACTACCAAAAGACCAAATAGAGCGCTCTTCAGGAAAATGAACAATATATTTATTATCTTTATTACAAGGCCAAGAAATATCCTTTTGGCCTTCTGCTAACGGCATTCCTACAGAATGTAGACAAGGAACAAAATCCCCTTCGCCTAATACTTCTAAGGCTCTGCGCCCCATTCTAGTCATTATGCGCATATTTACAGCAACATAAGGAGAATCTGTTATTTCTACACCAATATGTGAAATAGGAGAACCTAAAGGACCCATGCTAAATGGAACTACGTACATAGTACGACCACGCATAGCACCATCAAAAAGCCCTACAAGGGTAGCTTTCATTTCCTTTGGGTCTATCCAATTATTAGTTGGGCCAGCGTCTTCTCGGCGTAGGCTACAAATAAAAGTCCTATCTTCTACACGAGCAACATCGCTAGGATCAGATAGTGCAAGAAAGCTATTTGGGCGTTTTTCTGGATTAAGCCGTTGAAATGTCCCATTCTCTACCATAAGGTCACATAATTTATTGTACTCTTCCTCTGAACCATCACACCAATAAACACTATCTGGTTTGCAAAGCTCAATAATTTCACGTACCCAAGTAATTAACTTTTGATTTTTTACATAATCTGGGGTTGTAAGCAAAGCCGATTTTGCGCTACTACTCATAAATAAAATAAACTCCTTTCATGTCTTAGAAAACAAACGAAATTAATATATTTAATAATATTTTTGATAAAGGTGCTGGTATTCTATTGTGCGGTTATTGTTAGGTCAATGAAAACAAGTAGTGACAGACTGTTAATTAATAAAGCTTTTGTTTAAAAATTACCTGAATTAAGTATCAATACACTGCTAAAACTCTGGTTGTGTAGGTTCTACAGCAAAACGGCCACTATAGAGATTATCATAGTATTCGCGATATTCACTAGAACGTGTATCAGCTAACCACTCAATATTTCTTAAATACCAATCTATTGTGCGCCGCAGTCCTTCTTCAAAGTCTATTTGAGGACGCCAAGAAAGCTCTCTTTCTATTTTTCCTGAGTCACTACCATAGCGTCTATCATGGCCTAATCGGTCAGTAACAAAAGTAATTAATTTTTCTGGTCTATCTAAAAGTTTTAATATGCGCTTAATTATTTCTAAATTAGTTTTTTCTACACGTGCTCCAACATTATAAATCTGTCCTGGCCGTCCTTTAAGTAATAACTGGTAAATAGCACGACAAGCATCTTCAACATAAAGCCAATCACGAACATGTAAACCATCTCCATAAACAGGTAATGGCTTAAATTCTAGGGCATTAGCAATAACTAAAGGGATTAATTTTTCTGGAAATTGATATGGCCCATAACAACTTGATAGCCGTGCTACAAGAGAAGAAAACTGATGTATATTATAAGAAGAATATACTAAATGTTCTGCAGCAGCTTTACTTGCAGCATATGGATTATTAGGAGAGACAGGGGAATTTTCTCTTAGGTAGATGCCTGGCAGCAAGCTACCTCCTACTTGATCACTAGAAACATAAATAAAGCGAGAAACTTTTGCTTCTCTAGCAAAATCCAAAAGCAGTTGTGTACCAAATATATTTGTTACTACAAATGGAGCAGCATCTTGGATACTACGGTCAACATGAGATTCTGCGGCAAAATGAACTACAGCATCTACTCCAGCTATTACCGGCTCAACGTGGTCAGGTTGGCAAACATCTCCTACATAAAATTTATATTTTGGATTATCTGCTAGGTCTGCTAGGTTTTCTGTATTACCAGCATAAGTCAGTTTATCTAGGTTGATAATTTCATGCTCAGGATGATTTAGAAGTATCATCCGAATAAAATTAGTCCCAATAAAACCTGCTCCACCTGTAACAAGAATCTTCATGTTTACAAATCCATAACCCTTAATTTTAATGTGTTAATGTACTATTAGTTTGATTATAATAGTCTGTTTATTAGTTAAAAAACTATATTTTGACATATTGTCAGGTTAGACTAAACCAAAACTAGTAGCTATCCAATTAAAGCCGTTTATATTTGATTAAAAACATAACACTTTATTAATACATCTTTTTCCATTAAGGATTCATCCTAGAAGTACTATGATTACTAACTTAAAGAAAACATTATTGCTTATAGTTATTCTAATCAGCATTTTTATTTGCCCTTTGGTAAATGGGCAAACAATTAATAATGTTGATTTAACCTTTAAGTCTCTAAATGGTGAGACAGTAAACTTAAGTCAATTTCATGGTCAAGTACTAGTAATTGCTTTTAGCGCTAAAGGTATTCCTCTAGCACAAATTGAACTACCTCAATTAGAACGCCTAGCAACTAAATTTGCTGGTCAAGATGTTAAAGTAATATGGATAGGTACTAATAGCCTTAAACCTAAATCTAATAGCTTTGCTTCAAATGCAGAATTACAAAACATTGCTAATCAATATTCTCACCTAACAATCCTACGAGACTTAGAAGGTACAGTTTTTGGACAAACTGGTAGTGATACTTTACCAACCATTTTTGTTATAGATAGAAATGGTCGTAGTGTGGGACGTGCTCGTGTAGGGATAGATCCTCAAGCTAATCTTGCTAATGACCTTTCTTTAATTGTTACTCAAACCCTTTCTCGTAACTAAAATTTAATTCTTTATTGGGAACAAAATATTTCCTCCTGGGGTCAAAAAAGTAACCAGTTTAATCAACCTTGGGAGGAAAATTATGTCTGTTAATTCAAAAAACCCTTCACCTAATATTAACGTAACTCCACTAATAGATGTTTTACTAGTATTATTAATTATTTTTATGGTAATCACACCTATTAAGCCACAAAAATTTGATACTAAAATCCCTGAAAAACCAGATCTTTCAGATGAAAGTTTAGCTCCTTCTCCAACTTTATTAGTAGTAAGTATTGATAAAGATCTACAACTTAGCCTTAACTCTCAAGCAATGAGCCTATTAGATTTATCTAGTACTTTAGAAAAAATTCTCTCAGAACGCTCTTTTGATCAACGTACATTGTTTATTAAAGCGCCAAAGACTATTCGTTATGATTTTGTTGCTACGGTTATTGATAAAATTAAAGGCGCTGGAGCAGAGCCTATTGGTCTTCAAATAGATTATCTAGAATAGTACCTACTCTATTGCTTATCAATTAATTGCTTATAATTGCTTAAAAGAATAAATAGCATTTCTATAAACCTCTCAATTTTTTATTTATAGAAGTGTTATTTATTTTTAACAAAAATTTAATTTTTTATTAATTTTTTATTAATAGGGATAAAAATTATTAAAATTTTATTAAGACAAAAATCTTTTTCCCTGATTTTAACCAATTCTTAACTAGTAGATTCTAAACTAATTTGTTATTCTTTTCTAAAGGATATTGTTAGATTTAGGAAGGTTTAACAATATCCCATTTGTCTTTTTTCTATAAAAATCATACTTACTTATAAATCACTATTAGCGTGTTATACTAAACACCACTTAAATTAGTATAATGGGTTTGTTGAGTTATAGTTAACATATTCTATCTATTACTTTTACTCATTAAATAAAAAAGCATATTTATTATAAGACTAGGAAATTTTTACAATATGAATAGATTTGGTTCTCTATTATTAAAACAACATAAATCTATAACTAACTCTAATTCAAAAGGATTTAGTTTAGTGGAAGTTTTGATCGTTGTTTTACTAGTCTTAGCTTTAACTTTAATAGTAGCTAATGGCTATCGTAGTGCAGTAAGGCGTAATTTAGTTCAAAGCGAAGCAATAAATATAGCTACAAGAATAGAACAAGTAAGAAGCATTGCTGAAGCACAAAGACGTCAAGTAGAAATCACCCCTGGAGGGCCAAGAACTGGCACTCAATACCGTATCCGTTTTAACTACCAGATTTCTGGAGTACCTTGTAACTGTATGTTAGCTGAATATTACAAGCCTGATACGGCTGAATGGGTAGCAGAACCAGCAGTTAGCTCTGTACCAATTAGCTTAAATAATAAAATTAGTTTTGGGGTAGATACTCGTAGCCCTGCTATTACTAACCTTCCTACAGATCAACCTGTTTGTAGTTCTGGCCCAGTTCAAGCAGGTCAAAATTGTGGTTCAACAGTTCAAGAAGGAGAAATTCGCTTTAACAGTCGAGGTTTCCCCGTTGCTACTAATACTAATCCACCTACAGCACCTAGAGCAGGAAATGCAATTTATATAAATGATAATAATACTAGTTATTCTATAACTGTTAATTTGCTAGGTAGAATACAAGTTTGGGCCAATGATCGAGGAACTTCCAATCAGTGGATCCCTATTTCTGGAACAGGTAAATAACTTTACCCTAAGGAAGTTTTATGCACTTAAAATTAAAAAACTCTAAAGCCTTTACTTTATTAGAATTAGCAGTTGCTTTATTAGTGTTTTTTATTGGTATCCTTGGTTTACTACAATTAATCGCTATTACAATTAATTCTAACCAAAGAAACCGCGACATTACTTTAGCAACATCTTTTGCCCAACAAAAAGTTGATGAATTGCTTAGACCAGAATTAATTTGGACAGGCTCACAACTTGCTAAAGGCGGAAAAGTGCCTAGTGCACCTAATATTAACCCTATTACAACTACTCCTCAGCCTATTGCCGGATATGTAGACTTTTTTAGTTATGATGGGACTCCTGTTAATTTTGCTACTGCACCAATGCCTGGTACTTCAATAACTACTACACCTCCAGGCGCTTATTTTATTCGTCAATGGCAAATTTGTGATGGTTGTAGTGGAATGACTAATGGTGCTCCTGATTGTACTGCTACAGCACCTGTTTGTACTCCTTCGCCTGTCTTAAAAAAAATAATGGTAACAGTTACTGCACTTAATCCAACTTTAAGAAATAGTTTGCCTACTGTTACTTTATCTGTCTATCGTTCTAGAGTTGGATAATTTATGGACTTTGGACTTTGGGAATAATTATGCTAAATCATAATAAAATTAAACATTCTAAAGGCTTTTCATTAATAGAATTGCTAATTACTCTTGGCATTTTATTAATAATTTCTGCTGTAATCATTAGTGCTTTTACTAGTAGCCTTAGAGCCTTACGTCGTGAGACTAGCCTATCAAGACGTGATTTAGATATTAAACGTGCCATAGAATTAATGACTTTAGAAATAGGACAAGCTGGCACAACCCCAGATATACTTAATCCTATTATTGCAAATCCTGGTGTTACTACATTACAAAATACAACAAACACAACTCCTGTAAATTACCCTACTACTATCAATAATATTTCTTTAACTAATAGTACTGCTGGTGCAAATGGTTTAGCTACTCGTGGTCTTTATCCAGGGCGAAAACTTGTTTTTGGACTTCCAGAAGGAACTCCAAGCTCTCAAACTTTACAAGTAGCTTCACTACCAACAACTTGTACTAATCCTTGCTCTATAAGTGTTACCACTGTATCAAATAGTGTAAGTCATGCGGCTGGAACAGCAGTTACATCTCCACCATTACCACTAATGTTTGGTATTCTTAACCCACCTCCTTTTGCTTCTGGTACTACCCTACCTTTAGTTAGTCCTCCAGTAAAAACAGTTGATCGTATTGGATTTATTGGTGATATTCTTAGCAATGGGCGTTTACAATATGTTGAGTATACTTATGATAGTGCTACACAAAGAATATATCGCTCTTTAACTCCTCTTGATCCAAATGATCCTGATAATGCTGCACTTAACCCTAATGCTCCAAACAAAGCACCTGCTACAGTTTTACTTGATGATGTTTTACCTGGAACAAGGTTTACTATAAATTACTATAGTACAACCGTACCAATTCCTGTATCTGTAACAATTAATATCCAAGCACGTAATGCTGTTCCTGAAAATCGTGTTGGGGCAGCAACTTTTAATATAGTAAATTCTAGTACAGAAATTGTTCCTCGTGGGACAGCAGCAGCAGCATTTATTTTTGCTAATGGGGCTGAACCTGCTTTAAGAGCAATGACCCCTCCTTGTAATGGTGCTTTTCCAGGTACAGGTTATCCTCCTTGTGCAGGTTGGAATACAATGGCTAATCCTTGGCCTTGGTGGAATAAAGTCATTAGTAATTTTACAGCTAGAAATTATAACAATACTATAGATCAAGCTTTACCTTAAACTTAAGTCATTTATTTAGTAGTGTTTTAAGGAGTCAAAAATATATGAATAGACAAGCTATTAAAGCCATAATTAAACCATTAAGAAAGTATTTTAAGAAAGCTAAAAAACAAGTTGGTGCAGCACTTGCAATAGTTTCTTTAATTTTACTTGTATTAACTATCTTAATTATTTCTGCTCACTACACTACTATTGTTCAAACTACTTCTAGTGCAAACTTTCGTGATACAAGCCAAGCTTTTTATGTAGCTGAAGCAGGTATCCAACGCTCTTTAGATTGGTTTACTCATCGCTATGCCCAAGCAAACCTACAGCCTAGTCCTGTTAGTCCCCCTGATTGGCCTGCTATTGCTGGAATGAATAATATCCCAACAGGAACAAATGGTCAGGGAGATAGAATTTATCCTAATAGGATGGCTAATAATAATCTAGTACTCTTAACTAATGATACTTTTGGAGTAACAACTATAACTTCAACTTTTCCAACAGTAACTAAAACGGCTGGGGCATTAAGTGGAACTTCTGTAGATGTAGCAACAGATTTTCAAAATTATCTTAATGCCACTAATGATTTTGAAAGTACTGCAACAAATTCTACTTCTGGAAAGTTAAAAGGCCGTTATATCGTAACAGCAACATTACTTTCTACTAAACTTATTTCTAGTATTACAGGACAATCTCAAAGAGTAGAGAGGTGGAGAATTTCTTCTGTTGGTACTTGGGCTAATTTTGCTAATGGTGCAACTACTCCAGGGCTTGAACTTGCTAGAGCAGAAAATATTGCAATAATTGAAACCTTAACTAAAGCATCAGTAAGCCATGCCATTTGTGCTAATGGTATTAATTTTAATGGGAGTACTACTGTAGATAGTTATAATTCTGCTATGGGAGCATATGGAACAGGAAATAGTGGAGGTATAACGGCTATTGGGGCTTTTGAAACCACTACTTCTGGAACATTTGATCGTGGTAATCAAACCTTACCTGGTGGTCAATTTGATATTCCTAGCCCACCATCTACTTTTGGGTTTAATGGTTGTGGTATGCCTGGTGTAACTTGTGGAACTAATTTTTGCCCTCCAGTACCACCTATCCCTACAGCTAATTTTGTTACCTTTGGTGCTGGAACGCTTCCTACTGATATTGGTCTTGGTGTTGGCCCAATTTATACAGCTATAGCCACTCCTGATGCTTGTAAACCTACTTGCCCAACTGCCCCATCTTTAGCCACTTGTCTTGCATGTGCTCGTGATATAGAGCTTGGAGGTGGTATTAATAAAACTCTAACTATTGCTGGTATAGCTGGTGATTTTTCTTTTTGGGTAAAAGATATTAAAAATGGTTCTGGTGGAAGTGGTGACTTAATTATTGATAATTTAACTCCTCGCAAAGTAGGAAGTATTATACCTATTCCTAATCAAGGAACTTTAAATATATATGTTGAAAATATTACTACTAATAATAGAAATATTATTGTTATGTCAGATATAGCTAATCCTGTAAATATATATATTAAAAATACTTTTTCTTTTGGTGGTAATGCTAATTTTAATAGCTCAACTAATCCTGGTGGGGTAAAAGTTTTCTATACAGGTACTGCTGCAACAGATATTAGCGCAGGTGGAAACCCTGCTATTAGTTGTATATTGATTGCTCCTAATGCTCAAGTTACTAATAGTGGATCATCTGCATTTTATGGGGCTATATTCGCAAATAGTTTTCGTAGAAATGGTGGTGGTAGTGCAACACAACAAGCAGGAGTACATTTTGATAATCAACTAGCTAATGAATTTTTGACAATTTTTAGCTTTGTTCCACAAACTCAAGTAAGAAGAATTTTTTAACCTTTGTTTAATAGTTGATTAGCTCTTAATTGGTTGATTAGTTTTTGATTAGCTTTTAATTATAGGCGGGTGACTTGTGCGTGATATCTCTCCTGCTGAGAGAAGAGAATTACTAAAATCTCAGACTGGGAAATTAAAAGAAACCCTGGCAGCAATGAGCCTAATCGAAGCCGAAGAAGCGCTAGAAGAGGGCGACATTGCTACGGCTATTAATGCATTTCGTGATGCAATAAAAAATTTTCCTGAAAACCCTTTTTATTATATAAAGCTTTCAGAAGTTTTTTTGGCTGAATCTGATATACCTGAAGCAATAAAAACCCTTAATTTAGCACTAACACATTCTCCTACTAATCCTGTAATTAAAGCTAAAATAGCTGAGTTAGAAATAGCTAATAAAAATGCTAATAAAGATAAAACACCTAGTAATGCTCCTAGCCTAGCTAATGCCTCTAGTGCTTCTGTTGCAATCCAACCACCTCCTCAAGGAAGTGTAAAAAGTAAATATGCTAAATTAGGGTTACCAGGCATTTCACCATCTTCAGCACCTTCATCAACTTCTTTAGGACAAGATAAAACTGTACCTCTGCCTGCAAAGGTTTTAACTAAAACACAACTTGAGCGTAGAGAAAGAAAAAAAGAATTAAAATCCCAAACAGGTAGACTTAAAGAAACTCTTGCTGAAATGAGTTTAATTGAGGCTGAAGAATCTCTTGAGCGTGGAGATCGTCTTACTGCCATTATTGCACTACAAGATGCTATTAGAAACTATCCTGAAAACCCTGCTTATTACCTAAAACTAGCAGAAATGCATGTGCAAGATACTAAAATACATGAAGCAATAAAATTACTTACTACAGCTTTAGAATATGCCCCTCAAAATCCTGAACTTACTAGTAAACTAAACCAACTACAAGAATCAATTAAACCTAAAAATGAAATTATTGCCCCTCCTCAAGCACCAAACCCTCAAGCGCTTAAGGAAATTGATCCAGCAGTTTTAGCAGATATAGATGCTCATGCTGGGGATCGTTCAAAAACCCCTGACCAAAAACAAACTAGTACTAAGTTTAATGCTAGCAAACTCTTATGTCCTAAATGTAACTTAATAAATGATATCCAAGATAGTAAATGCACTAGTTGTAATACCCCATTAAATCGATTTAATAGGCTCAAATTAAAAAGCCAAGAAACTATACTTGAGTTATCTAATCGATTAAAAACTAGAGATATAGTTGTTTTAGTTGCAATAGTAATAATTATTATTGTGTCTGTCCCATTAGCAAGACGGGAAAATGCAATATTAGTTGAACCATTAGAACCAATAGATCAAGGTGTTTTAAACCCTCAGAAAGCAGAATTTCAATGGGATTCTATTACTGAAAATATAGGGTTTTTACTAGTTATTGAGAAAGATGGTAAGAAAATTATTGAACGTTATACAAATAAGCTAGTTTATACTTTAACTTATGAAGAAATGCAGCTATTAGAAATAGGTTCTATTTATAAATGGGAAGCAATCCCTGTTTCTCCTAAACGTGTAACTCTTAACTATAGAACTAAAAAACATGAATTTCGGCTTGGTAGTAACCAACCATCAACCAATCAGGAAAGCCCCCCTACATATAATCAACAAAATAATCAACCTAAACCTATTGGTAAAGGGTTAGATAAATAATAACCAGAAATTTTCCTCATCATTATTGCGGATATTTTCCCGCTAATTTTTAATTTCTTGCCTAAATGGGTAATAAATCACACAAATTGCTTTGGCATAGTTATTGCCGTAGCGAGTTTTGTAGTTGTAATTAACTTAATAGAGCTATTTTTTAAAACAAATGAAATCTCGTATTCTTGCAATTATAGCTAGTATTTTTATAGGCATTGCTATTGGCATTAGTATTTATACTTTTATCTATGCTAAAGGTTATTCATACTTACTTAATGATCCAAGTGCTTGTGCTAATTGCCATGTTATGAATGAGCAATATGATGGGTGGATTAAGTCTAGTCATCGTTCAGTAGCTACTTGTAATGATTGCCATACTCCAGCAAGTTTTGTAGGAAAGTATTGGTCAAAAGCTTCTAATGGATTTTGGCATTCTTTTGCTTTTACCTCTGGGAAATTTCATGAACCTATTCAAATAAAAGCTCATAACCGTCAAATTACTGAACAAGCTTGTCTTAAGTGTCATCAAGACGTAGTTGATGCAATTGAAGGTACTTATCCACAAACTAAGCAAATTTCTTGTTTAAGATGTCATAGTTCTGTTGGGCATATGCATTAAAGATTTTAACCCTTATTTTTAGGAGAAGGTAAATGGCCGAAAATACTACAAGTCCACTGCTTACCAAACGCCGTAAATTATATTTATTAGTAATAATTGCAGCTATTATGGCAATTGGCAGTACTGCGTTACTTATCAATATCTTAGAACACAAACAAGAAGCTAAAAATCCTTTTTATCGTGTTACAGAACTTACAGATGATATTGATGACCCAAGCATATGGGGAAAAAACTTTCCATTACAATATGATGGTTATAAACGCACAGTTGACCAAGTAAGAACCCGTTTTGGTGGTAGTGAAGGGCTTCCCCATACACCTACACAGGTTGATCCTCGCTCTGTTGTAGCTCAATCAAAACTTGAAGAAGATCCTAGATTAAAAACTATATGGGCAGGTTATGCTTTTTCTAAAGACTTTCGTGAAGAGCGGGGTCATGCTTATATGCTAGAAGACCAAACTTACACAGAAAGGCAAATTGTAGTTAAACAACCTGGAACTTGCTTAAATTGTCATGCATCAACTTATACACTTTATAAAAAATTAGGTGCTGGAGATATTACTAAAGGGTTTGAACAGCTTAACCAAATGACATTTGTTGAAGGTCGTAAACAAGTAACTCATCCTGTAGCCTGTATTGATTGTCATGCTTCTGACACAATGCAACTACGTATAACACGTCCAGCATTTATTGAAGGAATGCGTGCTTGGAAATTTGCTCAAGGAATAAAAGACTATGATGTAAATAAAATGGCTTCCCGCCAAGAAATGCGCTCTTTTGTATGTGGTCAATGCCATGTTGAATATTACTTCCAAGGCCCAGAAAAAAGGCTTACTTATCCTTGGGCAAAAGGTGTAAAAGTAGATGATATTTTAGCTTACTATGATGAAGCAAAATTTAAGGATTGGTCACATGCTGAAAGCGGCGCTCCTGTCTTAAAAGCCCAACATCCTGAGTTTGAAATGTGGAATCAAGGTATTCATGCACGTTCTGGCGTATCTTGTGCTGATTGTCATATGCCTTATAAACGTGAAGGGGCAATGAAAATTAGTGAACATCATGTTCGTAGCCCATTACTAAGTATTAATCTATCCTGTCAAACCTGTCATAAATGGCCAGAATCAGAGCTAAAAGAACGTGTAGAGCTAATTCAAGAACGTACTTACTTTATGAGAAATCTAGCAATGGATGCTCTAGTAGATTTAATTAATGATATTAAAGCTGCTAAAGATGCAGGCAAAACAGATGAAGAATTAACCAGTGCTAGAGATTTTCAACGTAAAGCTCAATTTCGTCTAGACTTTGTAGAAGCAGAAAATTCAACAGGTTTTCATGCTCCACAAGAAGCGGCTAGAATTTTAGCCCAATCCATAGACCTTTCCCGACGAGGACAAAACGCTATACATACACTAAGTAAATAGCTAAAAATATTTGACTTAGCTTACAAAAAAATAGAGGCAGGTAGCTTACCTGCCTCTTAATATTCCTACTTGAAAATTGCTAAATTTTTACCTAAACCCTAGTCTATTAACCACATTTTCCCATAGACAAAAATTAAATCTTTGCCGTCTTCAGCAACTGCATTTTTAGGAACTTCATAAGCCTTTTGACCATTATCATCTTTACCATCAATACCAGCAAACCAAACTATAGGATTACCATTTTCTAAGCGATAACCAGGGACTTTCTTTGTAGCAAGGTCTATTGGCATTGGTAATTTTGCTTCTGCTATAGCTACTTCTAAATTAGCAGGAAACTCACCATGTGCTTTCTTATAAGCAGAAATAGCAGCAAAGCTAGTTAATGTTGCTCCTACTGAGCGATCAAGATAAAAAGTCTTCATTACACCTAAAACATAAGGGTGGCTTACGGAAAAAGAGTAATAAGCCAATGTGTCAATTGGAGATAAAGACCCCGACAACTCAGATGATTTGGAATGAACATCTCGTGCTGTTGGAAAATCCCAATTTTCTGCGCTAGGGCGTACTTTCTCTGAATAGCTTTGAATAAACTTAACATATGCATTATAAGACCTAATACGTAATCCAGATAAAGAGTTTATAAAGGTTTTTCTAAAGTCATTATTATATGGAAACAGATCACCTAACATCCCTGATTGTGAAAGATCTTTCTTTATAAAAGCATCTTCCAAAGATGCCAAAATCGCTTGAGTTTCTTGATTATAAGAATGATAAGCATTAGGCATTAAACTATCTAACTCTGAAATTCGTCGTGCTATTTCTAAATCAGTTTTTGCATCTGTAGTACCAGAATTAATAATACTAAATAGGGTGTTTCTTGCTATTTGGCGATTAATAACAGAAGTTAATGCTTGTATTAACATTGCATTAGGATCTCTAGCTAAATCTGTACCCATTCTATAAGCAGCCAAAGCTAATTCTATAGCTTCAGAAGTTTTTCCAGCTAAATGAAGTCTTTGAGCTTGAGCACAAGCAATTGTTATTAAAGCTCTATTTTGTATTAAGCTAGGGGGAGTAAAAGAACTATTAGGTGCTTCAATATAGTACTGAGCTTTAGGACGTTTAATTGCAAGTAGTAGATGTTCTAAAGCTTTTTGATGTTGGTCTAGCAAAGCTAACTGTTGGTCATTAAAGTTCATTTGGCCATTAGCTGCTTTTTCTAAATTCTTAAAACCAGGAGCCTTTGTTAATCCAATTGTATTATCCGCAATCAGGCTATAATAAGAGTTTTTATCACTATAACTAGTATTATAAGTATTACCAAGTCTCATAGAAACAGGGGTTAGGCTTTGAATAGCTAAATCATATTCAACCCAAGCATTTTCAGCATCAGGGATTTTCTCAAACTTAGGACGTACTACTTCTACAGGTTTACCTGATGGTGGCACTATTACTATATAAGAAAAGCTTGCTACAACTATAGAGCCAATTAAAGCTAATGCTGTGCATACTTTACGTTTACCTGAAAATTTTATTCCTTCAGTGATTAAATCACCTTCCACCGAAAGACTACGTTGATAAGGAGTTTCTCCTTTAGCTTCACGGGATTTAAGATAAAGTAAATTAACAGCAATATCTGTTATTGGGCTAGCAAAAGTCATAAACAGCCCTGGTAGTAATAAAGTGCAAAATGTAGTAACAACTAAACGAGGAAGAAAGCCCATTTCTGCATCACTAAAACTAATACTTATTAGAAAAGAAACTAAAAATAAGATAAAAGCTATTGTTTTAATAAATAAACTTCTTATTTCTAGTGAAAATGCTAGTGAATAAAATTGTGTTAGTAAGTCTTTAGATCTTTTCATAACCTGAACTCCTTTTTTTTCTTCTAATGTGATAATTGGCGCACTCAATGAGTAATAAATATAAGTGCGGAGCGTGGGAAAAATAAATTTCCAAAGTTGTAGTACTGACAATAAATAACTGTGTAAGGTTGTAGTTAAAATTGAAGGAATATGTTTTGCTAATTTGATTAATACTTGCTTTGTTAAAATTTTGTTGGTTTCTTGAGACTCTTTTACTGCTAAAGCAAAAGCCCCTTTAGATATTTCTCCTAAAATAAATAAACATAATATTGGTAAAAACCACCAAAAACCCTCTAAGAAATTACTATTAAAAGATTGATAATAATCTTCAATAATAATTGCTGATAATAACCCACTAAAAAGAGTAAAAACTAAACTAATAATAAAAGAAATGTTAATTATCGGACGCAAGTGTTTCTGATAAATAGTATAAGCTTGATTAATAAATGGTTTTTCTTGCTCAAAATTAGTACGTAGGGCAATAGCAAAGGCTTTAACACTAGGAAAGCGTTCTAGTGGATTTTTAGCTAACCCTATCATTATTAGCTCAGATATTGCTTTAGGGATATTTTTATGTTTTGTATGTAAAGGCTCTGGAGTTGCTGTTAAGTGTTTACCAACAAGTTGTTTAAATTCTCCTCTAAAAGGAGGTTCACCATTAAGCATTTCATAAGCAATTACAGCTAAACTATAAATATCTGATTTTGCGTCTACTTGAATACCCTGGCACTGTTCTGGTGACATATAAAGAGGAGTACCTAAAATTGTACCAGCACGAGTCATGTTTTCTGCTGTAACAGCATCTATATTATTTTTAGCTGTCTTAGTTACTGGCAAAAACCTTGTGTCTTTTTCATTAAATATTGGTTCTATAGCTAAAGTGGGCTTAGAAATATTACCATTAATTAATAATGTATTAATTGTGTTGGTTGTTTCCCCTTTAGTTATTTCTAGAGAGTTAGTTAATGGGGCTTTTTCTAATAAGTTATTACTATAAAGTTTAGCAAGTCCAAAATCTAAGACTTTAACATGGTAAGAACCACGACCATCAAGTTCTAACCAAATATTATCTGGCTTAAGATCCCTATGAATAATGCCTTGTAAGTGTGCTTCATTAACTGCTGCACAAATTTGCTCTAACATATCAATGGTAAAGCTAACAGAGAGTTTCCCTTTTTGTTTTAGTAGTTCACCTAGAGTTAGTCCTTTTAGATATTCCATTACCAAGTAAGCAACAGAAGTTGATCCAAAATCTGTAACTCCAAAGTCTGTAACATTTACCACATTAGGATGTGATAGTTTACCTGTGGCTTTTGCTTCACGCCTAAAACGCTCTACAAACTCACTATTAGTCATAAACTGTGGAGTAATTACTTTTACTGCTACAGGTCGATCAGTACCAATATGTATAGCTTTATAAACTGCACCCATTCCACCTTGCCCTAACTGCTTTTCAATCAAATATTTATTATCTAGAGTTTGTCCGATTATTTGTTCTAAAAACCTGTTTTGATTTGTTAGGCCAAATCCGTCTTTTTCTTGTAAAATTAGCTGAGCAGCAAAGTTAGCGGCTGGTTGTTCTAGAAAAGATTCTGCTTGTTCATATGAAGCAAGAAGCGACCAAACTTCCTGATATAAAGCACTATTTCCTTGGCAAGCTTTTAGTAAAAAACCTTCACGTTCTTTAGGTGTCAATTCTAGTGCAGAGCAAAAAAGATTTTTAGCATTAGGGTCAGTGTCCATTGTCATAAGGCTATTATCCTTTTTTTGATAATGATAAGTCATCGTTTTACCCCTATAATGTAAATCTTAATTTGCTTGTAAATACATGCGACAATTACAGAGGTTTTCTATCAAAATATTTCGGGTTTTAAGAAAAATTTTAGCAGAACTTGTTTTTTACAGATGGCAGACTCGCAGGTCTACTATTACTAAAAATAAACCTTGAAAAACTTGTTAATAGACGAGATAATTCTGTCTATTAAATTATAAATCCTGGGTTTTGAATAAAATACAAGGAAAAATTGTTTAGCATTAACAAAACAATAGTTAAATATGTCTCAATCACTTAGATTAATAATTAAAAAGTTAGATATTACCCTTAAAGCTGATGGCCGCCAACATGTGTTAATTTGGCTAGCAGGCCGAGGAGAAATTTATATTGGAGAAGCTTTTGCTAGTGAGGATGAAAATGATCTGCTAAAGGCTATTGTACAAGCTACTTTACAAGCTATTAACAAAGCATTAACTAAACTTATATCATTAAACCTAATTCATTGCCGCCAAATATTTCTTACTGAAGTAGGCCAAATAGCTTTTCTAGTAATTATTCAAGTAGAAGCTGAGAACAATCAAATGTTGCTGCCTGGGATTTCTTTATTTGCTAGCTTTACCCCTGAAGCAGCCGCTAAAGCAACATTAAAAGCCCTAAACCGTACCATCACAAAATATTTTTAATCAATATTTACTCGGCTAAAGAGGATTCTCTTAATTTAGGATGTAGTTGTGCAGCTATCTTTGCTACTAAGTAACGTCTACTAGTAAAAAGTAATGTTGTGGCATGAGATAAATATTTACTAGCTGCGTTTGAATCTGAGCCTATAATAGCCAAAACTCCTAAGCCATGAAGGGCTAATATATCATCTGGATTAAGAATTATTGCTTGACGATAGTATTTTTCCGCATCCATTAAGTTATTCTGCTCTAAATAAAGCATTCCCATTGCTGTATGGTAATCGCTACGATAAGACTCACAATTAATAGCTAGACGTAAATAACGCTCAGTTAAAGCTAAATTATGGTCATTTTGCCAATAAAAATTAGCAATACGAAAATAGTTATGTGCAACACGAGGAGCAATTCTTACTACACGGTCAAAATCAGCTTCGCCTTCTGTACGTTGATTTGTTAAACAACGTGCAATACCCCGATTAATTAAGGCCATAGAGTTACGTTGATCATGATGGAGTGCAAGTTTTGCATAATCTAGAGCATCATCATAACGTTTTTCTATTATTCTTACTGCACTTAAACCTGCATAGGCTTCAGCATAATCAGTATTTAAGCTTAGAGCACGTTGATAGCGGCGTTCAGCACTACTTAAACGCCTATCAGACAAAGCAATATGGCCTAAAAAACAATGAAAAGATATTTCTGTACTAGTATTTTTTAATCCTAGCTTTAAAACATCTTCTGCTGCTTTATAGTTATTTCTTTCACATAACATTGATGCATAAATTAAGCGAGCATGAATTAATGTTCCATCTAGCTTTAAGGCATGACTAAGCTGTTTTTCTGCTTCAGAACGCTTTCCTAAATAGCGGTAGACTTCGCCTAAAGCCTCTGGTGCAAGGGGCCATTCTGGTAATAGTTCTGCTGCTTTTTTATAGTAACTTACTGCTTGTTCATAAAATTCTTGTTTACGTGCTGCTTGGCCTTCACAAAAAGCTTGTGCTGCAATTAATGCAGATAATTCACCATGACGCGCTCTAAGTTCACTAAATTCTTCTGCTGCTAGTCGCCATTGTTCATAAGTCTGCCCATTCCATGCTAGGGCTTTATTACGATAGATTTTAATTAAAGAATGTTGGTTAATTTCATTAAGCATAGTTTTATCAACAAGTTAGAAGTTTTTCACTTTTAAGTTACTGTTTGATTAATTGTCAAAAGTTAAAGCAATTTTAACTAATCTTCAAATAAATATTGCAAAGCCGGAATTTTTTTGACGCAACGCGTTATTTTTCATTGACACTTATAACGCAGTGCGTTATATTTTATTCATCAAGGAGACAAGCAAATGGCAACAGTAATTAAGCGTTACGCTAATCGTAAACTCTATGACTCAACTGCCAAACGCTATGTAAAACTAGATGAATTAGCTGAACTAGTAAAGAGCGGTCAAGAAGTTCAGATCATTGATAATTCAACAGGTGCTGATATAACTAGCGTTGTACTTTCAAAAGTGCTCTCAGAAGTAATTTCAGACAAAGCGCAAAACGGCCAAGGACATGTTAGCCCTTCTGTACTAAGAGAAATGATTCAAAAGCGCTCAGATGCAGTAGTTGATTATGTTAAACAAGGTATTGAAGTTAGTGTCCGTACAGTAAAAGATGTAGAACAACAACTTCAACAACAACTCCAACAAAGTTGGAAGCGTGTTACTGGACTACAAGAACCAACTAATTCTCCGACAGAAGATTTTAAGTTGATTATTCAACGAATGATAGAGGAAAGCGTACAATTTTTGATTAATAGAATGAATTTACCTACTAGGACAGAAATTAATCAATTAAATCAGCGCTTAGATGAGATAGAAAAATTAGTAAAACCTAAAACTAAAGTATCGAGTAAATTAAAGACTCCTAAGAAAGAGTCAAAAGACATTAAATAATTTATTAATATTATTTCTAACCAAGCAATTTGCTATAAGGAGACAAACATATGTCAAAAACTACAGAAAAAACCACCAACACCACTAAAACTAATAAAACTGCTAGCAAGAAGACTCAAGCTAAAACTGCTAAAACTGCTAAAACCACCAATGCTCCAGCAAAGACTTTTAGCTTTATTAATACAGTTCAAGCACCAGTAGAACTTTTTAAGGATGTTACAACTAAAAGCATTTACTTTAGTTTAGGCTTAGGTGCTTTATTATTAGATAGTCGTCAAAATTTACAAACTATTCAAAAGTTTAAGTTTGACTCTTTACGTAACACTTTACGCGGTGACTTAAGAGAAAATGTTAATAGTTTTATTAACAAGACAATTCACAAAGGTGAGAAGTTAGAAAAAGATACAGCTAAATCATTAAAAGATTTTGAGCAATCTCAACGTGACCGTGTAAAAGAATTTTTCACTGCTCCAAAACCAAAGATTCAAACTGACAACACAATTGAAGAAAAAATTGAAGAAGTGATTGCTAATTTAGATTTACCTACTCGTGATGAACTACATCAACTTAATCGCCGTTTAAGCGAGCTTTCTCGTCAGCTTTCAACAAATAATCAACGTAGCAATAGCAATGTTAGTCGTAAAGCTAAAACTAGCAAAACAGATACTAAAGTAAAAAATACTGAAGTAGCAGAAAACCAAACGGTTGAAACTGCTAATGTGTAATGTTGTCAACTAGCGTGTTTTTAACTATGTTTAGTTTAGGTAAAGGCTAAGGATAGTTAAAAGCTCCTCCAGCGTGTAACTAAAAACAATAGGGCCAATAAATGTTGCCACTGTGGTTTATTAACTACAGTGGCATTTTTATTTCTTAAAAGAATTTTTCCAGAAAATAGCCTTTCTTATATTAGACTCTTAAAGCAAATAAGGTATAATTTTTTTATTAAAATAAACTACAGCATTTATCTAACAGCACAATTGACTTACTAATTTGTGCTTAAACAAGCGTATATTTTCAGACTTAAAACTCAAGCAAAATTGCAAGTAAATGGGAAAAAAGTAAAACCTATAAATATTTAGTGATACTTTTTTCCCATAACTTGTACATTTACTAAATAAAGATTTCTATTAAGTGTTATTGCAAAAGATCGCCATCTACAATCTGAGGGAGTTTATCTAAGATGAAGAAATTTTTCATGTCGTTAACGCTAGGATTACTACTAGCATTTGGTTCTGGTCAATTAGTACAAGCTCAATCTAGTTCTACTACTAGTAGCCTAACTGGTAGTGTTACAGATGAGCAAGGAAGCATAATTGCTGGGGCAATAATAACAGTTAAGAATACACAAACAAGCATTGTCCGTGAAATACGCTCTCAAGAAGATGGAGCATATTTAATTACTCAACTTCCCCCTGCAAATTATGAGATAACTATCTCAGCAGAAGGATTTAATACACAAACAACAAGGCTTGAACTGGTGTTAGGGTCTACAGCACTAGTCAATATATCAATGAAAATTGGTGCAACCTCTGACATCATTGAAGTTACTGCAAGTGCTAGCATTGGAGAAGGAAAAACAGAAAGTAGTACAAATATTGATCGTGGAAATATAGATAATTTACCAATTAACCGCCGTAATTTTTTAGATTTTTCTCTTACTACTCCTCGTGCTGTAACTGATAGAACCCCTCAACAAGGTATTACAGTTAGTTCTATGCTAGCTTTTAATGGACAAAATGCTAGGTTTAATAATATTACTACTGATGGGTTAGATAATAATGAGCCTGTTGGAGGTTCAGTTAGGTCTAATTTTAGCCAAGATTCTGTACAAGAATTCCAAGTAGTTTCAGATAGCTTCTCGGCTGAATTTGGCCGTGCTACTGCTGGAATAGTTAATATTGTTACTCGTGGTGGAGGAAATGATTTTCATGGTAGCTCTTTTCTCTTCCTACGTAATGAATCTATTGCTGCTAGAGATGCTTTTTCTACTATTAAACCTGAATTTAAGCAATATCAGTTTGGTTCATTATTAAGCGGCCCAATTAAAAAAGAAAAAGCTTTCTTTTTTCTTTCTTTTGAGCGCCTATCTTTAAAACAAAACAATATTGTTACTATTAATGATCAATCTATTGCAGCAGCACGTCGTCAAGGCTTTTCCTTGCGTAATGGCCCTATTCCTGTAGGTCAAGCAACAACTTCAATTTTAGCCCGTACAGACTTACGCCTAACCCCTAACGATACTTTATGGGTACGTTATAACTATGGTGGTTCATTTAATGGTGCGGCTGAGCCATTTGGTGCCCTAATAGGTGAAACTAATGGTGGTGTTCAAGAAGCAGCAGAAAATGCTTTAGCTTTTAATAATACTTATCTAAATGTTGGCTTAAATCTAGTAAATGAAACCCGACTTTTATTTAGTAAACGTGACTTAGATATATCAACAATAGGTAATGATCCTCAAGTACAGATTTTTGCTCCAGAAGGTAAAATAGTTTTTGGACGTAGTTCTTTCTTACCTCAATTTCGAGAACTAGAGACGGCTCAATTTGTTAACAATACTTCTCTTTCTCGTGGTCGCCAACAAATAAAATTTGGCGTTGATCTAAAATACCTTACTTTTACTGCTCCTTTAGCATTTTTTGCTACTGGCTTATCTGTATTTGCTCCTTTAGATCTAAGTGCATTTACTGGTACAACTACTGTTTTATCAGGGCTTCAATCCTTTGATCCTATGTCACGCACTCCAGCCCAAAGAGTGGCTTTAACAGCCCTTTCACAAACTCTACCTCAATTGGTAGCAGGATTTCCTGCTAATGTTCCAATTCAAGACCTTGCTTTTCCATCTTTTATTGCACAAGGGTTTTCTGATGGAGCTAAAGAAATTGTTGCTGGTAGATATTATTCAACATTTGTCCAAGATGATATAAAAGTAAAGTCTAATCTAACTGTTAAATTAGGCTTACGCTATGATTTAACTCGTATTGACTTTACACCTAAAAATGATGGTAATTTTAGCCCTAGAGTAGCTTTTGCTTATCAACCTAAACGTTTTCCTGCTGCTAGAATATCTGGCTCTTATGGTATATTTGTTGGTACTCCAATTTACGCAATACCATTTACATTAGAACTACTTAAGCGTAAGCAAATACAGGTTTTAGTAGTTCCATTCCCATTCTCTATATTAACTTTTGCTTTACCTGGTCGTGGACTACCAGAATCACCCAAAATTCCTGATGGAGTAACTTTTATTCCTCAACTTAGTCAAGATTTGATCTATGATAAAAATGTGCGTAGTAGTTATACCCAACAAGTCAACTTTGGTATTGATTACACATACAAACAATCAAATATTTCTCTAAGTTATGCCTTTGTCCGAGGGCTTAAATTCTTATCTAATCGTAATATTAACCCTGTAGTTCGCCCTGTTGCTGGTAATCCTGTAGCAAGCTCTATTTTAGGCCGTGTAGATACAACACAAGGTGATTTATTTGAATTTGAATCAGCTTTTGATAGCTACTACAATGCTTTTACTGTTACTTATAAACAAAAAGTTACTGGACGTTTTAATATACTTGCTCATTATACTTTTGCTAAAGCAATTGATGATTTTGTTGACTTCCGAATTGATGTAAATCAGTTTAATGATAGCTTAAGACCTGCATTAGAACGTTCTTTATCTGTACAAGATTTACGTAGCCGTTTTGTTTTATCAGGCAGTATGGATATTAGCTATGGAAAAAGTAAATTGTTTAGAGATTTTCGTCTCTCTACTATAATTGATGCCGAATCTGGCCGTCCTTATAATATTACGGCTGGAGCAGACCTAAACCTATCAGGAGATTTTCCCCCTAGTGATAGACCTTTGTCCTTAGGTCGTAATGTTGGACTTTCTCCAGGATTTTTTAGTGTAGATATGCGTCTAGAACGCAAAATTAATATTAAAGAAAAGCTACAAATCCAAGGATTCTTAGAAGTATTTAATCTATTTAACCGAGTTAATATTAGTGAAATAGATGGTATTTTCCCAGCCGATGCTCAAGGTAATTATAATTTACCAAAAAAAGATGGTGGCCGCTTTGTTGCACCTCCTGAGCGTTTTCGTAGCGCATTTGCTCCACGTCAAGTACAGGTTGGATTTAGAATTTCTTTCTAGGATAAGTTTTAGTAGTAGAAGTATGGGCTTATAACATATTTCTACTACTAAATAGGTTTTATATTTTTCTTTAACCCTTTTACATCTTTCTACCTAACTTAGCCATCCAAACTGCGTTTATACGTCGTATTTAATTATATAGTATGTGATACAATGGCCAAAAATTTTACATACAAGGAGAAAATTACATGAAAAAAATAAAAATCTTTGCGCTCTTTATGATCGTTTTTCTTCTTTCCCTTACTTTAATTAGTCCTGCTATGGGTCAAAAGAAAAGCACTGCTAAAAAAGGCGCTGCTACTGGATCTGCTTTAGGTGCAAAAATCTTTCAAAAAGAATGTGCTGCATGTCACGATGGTGGAAATAATACTATTGAGTCAGAAAAAACCTTAAAACTAGAAGCTCTTAAGAAGTTTGGTTTTAATGGTGTTCCTGATATCAAAACCCGTGTAGAAAATGGGGCTGGAGTTATGCCAGTTTATAAAGACATCCTTAAACCAAATGAAATTGATGCTGTAGCCAATTATGTTTGGGGTAAAGCCCAAAAAGGATGGAAGTAACTAGGCAATCATCTTAGAATTTTCCAATCTATGATTCTTACTTAAGCTGAGATTTTATTATTCTCAGCTTAAGTTATTTTATAGACCTTAATTTATCTTTTATATCAATTTAATAAATACTTCAATATAACTACTTGTTGGTATTTTATGAGGATCGTTAAATACTGCTCGCCAACGGTTTAACCCTAATACCCCATCAATATAAGCAATATCTTTAACCTGGCTTTGATGGCAATTAATTGCTTGTCGTTTCTCTTCAACAAACTTGCTAATATCTATAGCTAAATCCCAACTAGGAAATAAACCCCAAAGTTCATAAGCCCATACTGACATTTGTACTAAACTTTTTTCTTTTACTAGCTCTGATATTATTGTTAAAACTAACTCTGCTCCTAAAGAATGCGATGGATGACGATCTAGTTTTGGATGTGGTAAATAAACATGCTTAGGCTGATATTCAACTAATAAAGTACTTAAGTGTTGACAAAGCCTTTCTTGATTTTCAAATGAATATAAATCTGATAACCCTAGACAATGTAAATCTCTAATTCCTAATAAGTTAGCAGCAGCTTTTACTTCTTTACTTCGGATTGTTGCCATTTCTTTATCACTACAACTAAAAGATCTTTGTGAACGTCTACCATCTGTTAATACAACTGAAACAACTTTATTACCTAAAGTAATTTCTTTAGCAACAGTTCCTCCCATACCTATTTCTAAGTCATCAGGATGAGGAGAAATAACCATTAATGTTTGAGATGGATTTTTACTCATAACCTTATTTATTTCCTTGAGCAATTTTAATTGCTTCAGGTAATGTACGCAAGTAGAGCATAGAGATAGTACCTAATATTGGGCCAATAGCTAGTATAGTAAACGCATATTTCCATCCAACTATATCAACTACTATTGGAACTAGTTTAATTGAAACCATTGTTAGTAGAAATCCTAGGCAAGTTTGAAGTGTTAAAGCAGTTCCAATATATTGAGCCTCGCCTAGTTCGGTAACAGAAGTAGAAAACTGTGCTGAATCAGCAACCACACTTGCACCCCAAATTGTAGCTAAAACTAATAACCAAGTAGGATCTTTTTGATAAAGTAAGCCAATAGTCAAAGCACAAGTCCCGCTAATAATCATGGCTATTGAACTTACTAATGTCCTACCAAAACGATCTGCTAGTAAACCAGCTAAAATACATCCTAAGACCCCAGCACCAAGTACTAAAAATGATCCTACTTCAGCTAAAATAGTTCCTTTTGACTCCTTAAAACTTGCTCTTAACATTACAGGTAGCCAAGTCCACATTGCATATAATTCCCACATATGCCCTAAATAACCAAAATTAACTAGTCTAACACCACGATTAGCAATAATTTTCTTTACCTGCTTAAAATCAAATTTTGCTGCTGGTAAGCTATAAGGCCCATCTGTAACAAAGAAAAACACTATAGCTGAAGCAATAACAGCACAAATTGAAACTAAACATGAGTTATATCGCCAATTAGCAAAACCAATTACATTTATTAGATAAGGAAAAGCTTTGCCTAAAGTAAGTGCTCCTATTAAAACCCCTATAGCTAAACCCCGGCCATAACGAAACCAAGTGGCCATTATTTTCATAGCTGGAGGATAAACACCAGCTAAACAGATTCCAGTTAAAAACCTTAGGATAATTGCTAGTTCAATATTAGTAGCAAAACAGGCTAACACTAGGTTAAATAGAGCACCTAGTAGAGAAGAAATAACTAAAAACCTTCTAGTATTAATTATGTCTGGTAGGTTAAAGATTGCACTAAATAATGTTCCAATAACAAAACCTAGTTGTATTGCAAGTGTTAGCCAAGTTGCATTTGACTGTGTTAACTTCCATTCAATTTCTAAAGCAGGTAACATTGCAGCAGTGCTAAACCATAATGTCATTCCAAGCAATTCAGCAATTGAAAGCAATATTAAGATTTTCCATTGTAGAGATGTATAGCTAGTATTTTCATTCATTAAAGTAGTTTGATTCTGTGTATTTTTTATGTTTGGGGAAAATCTCTCAACTTTAAATTAGGAAATTTTCCCCAATTTATAAAATTAGTGCATTATAACTTATCCTAATCTATGGTTTAAGCCTTGGCATACCTTTTGCGTAAACAAAAAGTAAAAATACTAGTACTTTTTAAGAAAGGAAAAGTTTATGAAAGTCCTAATTGCTACCGATGGATCTATTTATAGTGATATAGCGGTTGAAAGTGTGGCAAAGCGTGAGTGGCCAGCAGACAGTCAATTACGTGTAATCTCTGTTTTGGAACACTCATCTTTAGAGTCAATAACTGCGGGTGAATATGCTTTTAAGCTAGATGAAATCCGTGAAGAAGTTAGACAAATGATGAAACAAATCGCATCTACTGCCGCAGACACATTATCACGCCCCGATCGCCCTGCCTCTTATGTAGTACGTGAAGGACTAGTAGCACAAGAAATTTTAGAAGAAGCTAAAGAATGGGGTGCTGATTTAATTGTAGTTGGCACACATGGCAGAAAAGGTATAAGTAAATTCTTACTTGGCTCAGTAGCTCAAAAAATAGCAATACATGCTAAATGCTCAGTAGAAATTGTGCGTAAGCCACAAGAAAAGACTATCTAGCTTTTATTACTTATAGCCAAACAAATCTATAATAAAAGAAAGGTTAAGGGTAACTATATGAAACTACTAATTGGCTATGATGGCTCACAAAATTCTGTGGCAATGATAGACGATTTAAAATTAGCAGGCTTGCCTGCTGATAGCGAAGCACTAGTAATATCTGTAGCGGAAATGTGGCTAGTACCTCCACCTAGCTATGGATTAGCTCAAACTGATTATGCTGAAAGTTTTCACCTAGATGTCCGTTTAGCTAAAGAAATTGCTGAAAAAGGTGCTGTGCAACTTAAAGCTCGTTTTCCTACCTGGAAAGTAACTGTTGATTCTACTATCGGTTCTCCTGCTAGAGAATTATTAAAGAAAGCTACTGAGTTTAATCCTGATTTAATTGTGGTTGGCTCACAAGGACTTTCTGGAATTGGTCGTTTTCTCTTAGGTAGTGTATCTCAAAAAGTAGCCACTGAAGCTCATACTTCTGTACGTATTGCTAGAGGGCGCTTACAAGAAACTGAAGAACCAGCCAGAATAATTATTGCAACCGATGGTTCTCCAGAATCTAATGAAGCTATTCGCAGAGTAGCATCACGTAAATGGCCAAGAGGGACAGAAGTAATACTACTAACAGCAACAGGAAAAATTCCTGCTGATGAATATAAAGCTATGCTTGGGACGGCTGCTGAAAATGCTTCTGCTGAGTCTATAGCAGAACATGATGAGCTAACTAGTATTAAACGAGTACTAGAAGAAGCCTTAACAGCACAATTACGCACACAAGGGCTATTTGTTTCTAGCATAATTAAAGAAGGCGACCCTAGAAAAGTCTTATTAGAAGAAGCAGAAAAATGGGGAGCAGACACTATCTTTATTGGCTCAAGAGGCTTTGGCAGAATTAAACGCTTACTACTTGGTAGTGTATCAACAGCTATTTCTGCTCGTGCTCATTGTTCTGTAGAAATTGTCCGTCTAAAAGAAGATTCTCCAAAAACCTAGCATATTCTAGGTCAATTAAAAGCCAAGTAATTATAAGAAGGGCGGTTTGCCCTTCTTATAACTACTATTTATCCTCAGAACTTGTGTTTTGGGGTTTAGAACTTTCGCTTTCTTGGGATGGGTTTTCTTGTACTTGAGGCTGTGGTTGATTTTTCTTAAAATTTCTATGCATCATCTCATCAGCCTCATCACGTGACATAGTCATATCTGCAATTAGTTCGTTGTTTTTATTACTTATTTGTAGGTGATTAAATAAAATCGCTGCTTCTGGGTTCTTAAAACTTAAGAGTAAACGTAAACCTGCTACTTGTTGACTAAAAAGCGAGACTAAATCAGAAGCAATAGTAGTATTAGAAGCAAGTCCACGAATAATAAAAGAGGCTTTCTCTTCACCTAATTCTAAAGTAGCAGTATTAGCTGTAAGTGCAGTTAAAGGAAGTAAAGCATGTGATTCACTAATTGCAGCAGCAATATTTAATGCAGCAGAATCTAATTGCTCAGAACCAGAAGATTTTATTATCCGCACTTGATACAAGGAACCATCTTTTTCTACTTCATAACCAACAGTGACAGCAAAAAAAGGTTTTTCAATATCTAAATTCCCGCTTTTATAAATATCATAAACCTTGCCCATAATTTCACGAATTGGACGAGCATTTATTTGACCAAACTTTGGTTGTGCAACTGGTGGGGGAGGTTCTTGGGGAGGCTCATTTTTTGCTATATCTTCTGTTGATATATCTTCATCAGAATTATTTTCTTTGCTATCTTCTTTATCTTTTTTGTTTTCTTTATCTTCTTTGTCTTGCTGCTTTTTCTTTGCCTCTTCAGCTTTTTTCTTGGCTTCTTGAAGTGCTCGTTGCTTAGCTTTTTCCTCTTCTTCTTTTATCTTATCTAATGGCACAACTTTACCAGGAGAAACTAGCATATTAGCAGGATACTTAAGCGGTTTAGCTAATTTAGTAATTTCAATCCATTTTATATTGTCATAAACATCATCAACCATTGACATACCTGTAAAAGGTGATGATATCCATTGATAAAAAGACCAACTAAAATAAGTAACATGAAAACATAGTGAAATAAGAATTCCTAATACTAACTTATGACGATAAAAAAAACCTGACTGGTCAAAATCTAGTTTTACACCAGGTCTTGAGTAAATATAGCTATGTATTACAGACACCTCATATCTCCTAAAATAACATTAACTCCTGCTAAGAGATTGGCAACGGCTTAGATGCTCTCGACATGGTATTGAGTTGCGGCTTTATGCGCAAGTCTATTGTACAAACCTTTAAGAGTATCTAAGGTTATTGGCTGGCTTTTTAAGAGAACGCTTTGCTTAAAGAAAGCTATCAAAGCTTTTTGTCTACCTATAGCTAGGTTATTATTCATCCTTTAGAATCTATATATCTATATTTTGTCTTAGGTAAATTTATGAAATTAACTTTTCTAGGCGGGGCTGATGAAGTTGGAGCGTCCTCTACTTTAGTAGAAATAGCTGGACATCGTTTACTAGTTGATTGTGGGATTAGAATGCAAGATCGCTCTGGAGATCAATTGCCTTGGCTTGCACATTTACAAGAAGTCGGTGGAGTTGAAGCAATTATTTTAACTCATGCTCATATGGATCATTCTGGAGCATTGCCTGTAGTATGTTCTACTTATAAAGTGCCTCTTTATTTAACCTCTCCAACCCTTGCACTAATCACTATTTTACTACTTGATGCTGTAAAAATTATGGCTATTGAACAAGAGCGAGAAGGAGAAATCCCACTTTACTCTTTACCAATGGTAGAAAATGTTATGGGTGCTGCTCGCACAGTACCATTTCTTCAGCCAGTAAGCCTATTTGGGGGTGATGTTACCTTAACCTATTATCCAGCAGGTCATATTCTTGGTGCAGGTTCGGTTGTTTTAGAGAGCAAAAAAGACGGTACTGTGATGATTACAGGTGATATTGCAGCAACAAACCAACTTACTGTTCCAGGTTTAATGATACCTCCAGTTAAACCAGATGCAATTGTAATAGAATCTACTTATGGTGGTAGACTACATGCTAACCGTGCAGCAGAAGAAATGCGTTTAATTGAACAAGCTGAAGAGGTGATAAAACGTGGCGGACAAATGCTAATCCCAGCTTTTGCTGTTGGTCGCGCTCAAGAAGTTATTTTAATTTTATCTCGTGCAATGGAAGAGAAAAAGTTAACTCGTGTACCAATATTTATTGATGGAATGGTACGTCAAGTTTGTGGTGTTTATGCCTCTTTTCCAGAATTAGTAACTCCTTGGCTACGTAGTAGGATTAAAAAACTAGGTCGACCTTTCTTTTATGAAAATGGCCCAGCAGTACCTATTTGGGATCCACGTAATCGAGATGAATGCTTAAAAATTAAACCATCTATTTTTATTTCTAGTTCTGGAATGCTCTCAGGTGGTCCAAGTCAATATTATGCAATTAAAATGGCAAACGATAAAAAAAATCATATTGCTATTACTGGCTATCAAGATGAAGAATCCCCTGGGCGGAAAGTCCAAGATTTAGCACGTCAAGGCGGAGGTGAATTAACAATAGGACTAGATAGAATTCAACTTAATTGCGGAGTAGGAACTTATAGCCTAAGTGCCCATTCTGATAGCTCACAAATATTAGCTGAAATCCAAGCACTAAACCCCAAAAATGTAATTTTAGTACATGGTAATCTTGAAGCTCGTCAAGCAATTGCTCAAATGGTTAAAGATACTGGTTTTAAAAATGTTCTTTTACCTGATTTAACTACTGAAATAGAAATTAAAACTAGGGCTAAACGTACCACCAAAGCCCCTACAAACCAAGCAACTAGCGAAAATACCGTAGCTCCATTAGAACTAGAAAACCTCTCTGAAGTAGCACAAAAAATACTTGAGCGTGATGGACCAGGACGACTTTATACAGTACAAGAAATTTTATCTTCTTGGGGTCAAGCTGTAGAAGATATTACTCAAGAAGAAATTACTCGTGTTGGAGAATTATTAGGGCATAAAAAATCCCCTTTTAGTCGTGATCGTAAACGTCAATTTATTTTCCGCTTAAGAACAACTGGAAAAGAATTACTTGATATTAAGAAAATTGCTAGAGAAACGCCTAAAATTGGTATAGATTCCACTACAGCACTTAATAAAGTAGGGACGTTATTTCCTTTAGAAACGGGGCTTTACCATAAAGGGGCAAAAGTAGAAGAAAAAACCATAACATTATCATTTCATTTTCCTAAAGTGGCTAGTGTTATGTATGAAGATTTAATTAAAGAAGCCTCTGAGCAAACAGGATGGAAAATTCAGGTTGAACCTAAAACACACCAAGAAGCTTTATCTGAAGCTGCTCTAGCCCTTGTGCCAGAAGGTTTTGAAATGCGAAAACGTCCATCTATTCACTTAATTGAAGAACAAGTAACAATTCATATTGAAGGACAAACCCCAAGTAATGCCGACGATCTATCTTTAGTGCTTTATCAAAAAACAGGTTTTAAGCTAATCTTCAAAGGCACTGTACCTAATTTGGTTACATCTCAAACAGCCTCTACTTCTCTAAACAATAGCCCTAGTATAGCTAAAATGGAAATTAATGCAGCATATGCTTTTATTAAAGAAGCTTTTGCTACATTAGCTCATAAGCCTTATAAAATTAGCTTAAAAGGTGACACTATTGAGCTAGCGTTTATCAGCCCTGAGGTGGGACAACGCTATCAAGAAACAATAAATAGCCTACAAGAAAAAATAGGTTGGCCGATTTCAATACGCCAACAGCCCGATCAAATGCAGCTTCAATCTATAGCAAAATCTTTAGTAGTTGGTAAATGGGTTTTGCAAAAAGAACCGAGCTTCCTACCACAAAACCGTTCTATTTCTGTCAAACTAGTAAGTAAACCTAGCATAGAAGAAATGGACGAGATTATTCAACAATTTAGAGAACTTACAGGTTGTTTACTGGTGTTTTCTTAGTTTTATATTAATAAAGTTGGAGAGTTAGAAAATTCGGTGTTATTATTGCTTATTCCAAAAATATATTTAACCTTTAGCATTTACAAGATAATAACCTAAGGAGTATTTATGAGTATATTTGCCACTTCTAAGGCAAAACGATATTTAATTAAATCATTTGCTATTTTATTAATAGTTTTTTTAGGTCTTTTGATAACAAATCGCCCTACTAATCCTAAAGTTGCTGCTGATTCAGCATCTCCAAATAAAGTTTATAGTTTTGAAAGTCCACAAGTACACCCATTAACAATTACACCTGATGGAACAAGGTTATTAGCTGTTAATAGCCCTGATCATCGGTTAAGTGTTTTTGATATTACAGGAAATGCTCCAAGACTTTTGGCAGAAATCCCTGTAGGGCTAGAACCTGTTAGTGTTGCTGCTCGCAATAATAATGAAGCTTGGGTAGTTAATTGGCTTTCAGATTCAGTAAGTGTTGTTAATCTAGCTACAGGAAATGTAACTAGAACTATAAATGTAGGCGATGAACCAACAGATATAATTTTTGCTGGTGGAGCAAAAGAACGTGCATTTGTTTGTGTTTCTGGTAATAGACAACTAAAAGTTTTTCAACCAGATAGCGATCAACCTACTCAAATATTAGACCTTGCTGGTAAACTTCCTCGCTCACTTTCAAAAGATCCCAAAGGCGAAAATGTTTTTGTTTCTGTCTTTGAATCTGGAAACCAAACTACAATTATTTCTGCTGAGTTTGTACAAGAATCTGGTGGTTTACCTCTGCCAACTCCAGCTATGTCTCCTACCCTACCAGCATTTCCTCAAACAGGAATTATTGTAAAAAATAAGAGCAAAAAGAAATGGGTTGATGAAACCGGTAGCACTAAATGGTCAAAGTTTGTACCTTTTACTTTAGCTGACAACGATGTATTTGTTATTGATGCTCTAGCAGATAAACCAACAGTTAAAGCCGCAGTAAACACTATAGGCACACATATTGGAAATAGTGTTTTTGATGCATCAAGCAACCGACTATTTGTAGTTAATACTGAATCAGAAAACGTGATTCGCTTTGAACCTAAGGTTAGTGGTCGGTTTATTAAAACTCAATTAGGTGTAGTTAGTTTTTCTAATAATAAGCCTAAGGTTGATACAGTTAGCCTTAACCCTCATATAGATTACTCTAAATCTGAAAGCAGCGAAGAAGATAAAGCTAAAAGTATGGCAATGCCTACAGATATTGTTCAAGACAATTCTGGTAAGTTTTATGTCTCTTCTACTGGTTCAGCTAAAATTGGTGTATTAGATAGTAGTGGGACAATTCAGGCTAGAATTAAAGTAGGCGATGGTCCAACAGGTTTAGCAGTTGATAATCAACGTCGTCAGCTTTATGTATTAAACCGTTTTGAACAAACTATTAGTATAGTTAACACTCTATCTCAACAAGAAACTAACAGAGTAGCAATTGGTTATAATCCTGAACCAAACTTTGTTAGAGAAGGCCGCCAATTCCTTTATGGTACAGAGTTTTCTTCTCATGGTGATGTTTCATGTGCAAGTTGTCATCGTAATGGTCATACAGATGGCCTAGCTTGGGACTTAGGTGATCCTACAGGTAAGCTTGATGTTGTAAAAAGCCGCTCATTTCTTGGCAATGGAAGTTTTACTTTTAACCTTCATCCAATGAAAGGCCCTATGACAACACAATCCCTTAAAGGTATAGTTGGAACTGAACCATTACATTGGCGTGGAGATCGTGAAAGGCTTAAGAATTTTGATGGAGCATTTACTTCATTACTAGGTGGTAAACGTAAACCTACTGAAGCAGAAATGGAAAAATTTGAAGCTTTTATTAAAACCTTTACCTATCCACCTAATCCATTACAAAACCTTGATCGTACCTATCCTAATCCTGCAACTGGGCCAAACCCTGCTCGTGGAGAACGTATTTACACTCAAGATAGAACTGATCGTGGAGCGCTTACTTGTAATTTCTGCCATACTGTTTCCCCAACAGGAACAGGTACAAATGGCTTAATTATCCCTGGTCAAGTGCTTTTAATGGCTAATGGTCGACCAGAACCCCAACCATTGAAAATTCCTCAACTTCGTGGTATGTACCAAAAAACAGGATATTTAAGACAACCTGGTAAACAATTATCTGGTTATGGGTTTGCTCATGATGGTGTGTTTGACACATTACTTAACTTCTTAAAAACCGTAAACTTTACTTTTAATAATGATAATGAGCGTAGAGATGTAGAAGCCTTTGTACTAGCTTTAGATACAGGCACTGCACCTAGTGTTGGGTTACAAATTACGGTTAATGAAAACAATAAAACAGCTAGTGCTACTGCTCAAACTGTAATGTTACTAATGTCACAAGCTGATAAACAAAATTCTGAATTAGTAGTAAAAGGATTATTCCAAGGTCAAGCACGTGGATTTTTCTATGTTGGCAAAGGAATGTTCCAAAGTGATCGTAATGGTGAAGCACCTATTTCTTGGCAAACACTAGTACAAACAGTAAGTAAGGGTAATGAGCTAACCTTTACAGGTGTGCCAATTGGCAATGGTCGCCGTATAGCTATTGACCATAATGATAATGGTAAATTAGACGGTGACGAATAAATACTGTTTCTAATATAAACTCAAAAGCCGTTTAGAAAACTTTCTAAACGGCTTTTTGCTTATTGATTACTTAGATTATCTTTATCGATTATTTGAAATTTGTTTTATCATTTCTTCCCTACTTTTAACTTTGTCATTATATCCTTTATCTGCATAAGGTTCTAAATTATCAAGCCATAATTTTAATTGCTCATCTAGTTCTTCTTTAAGGTTTTTACTGTCCCCTTCTTTCAGTTTTACTTCATCTAAAACTTCAAAAATAAAGGCTACTTCACCAAACTTATTCCAATCTTCTTGAAGAGTTTTACTTTTGTGAGCGCCCATCTTTAACTGGAATTTATTACTATTTATAATTCCTTGTACATTTAGAGCACCTCCAATATATATTTTCCCATTTATAGTATTTCTAATCTGATAAATCCCTGCCTGTAAATCTTGTTGCTGATAATCTTTCTTTAACTCTTTGTTATTCTTTTTCATTTTTCCCTTTTATTATCTATTAAGTATTAAACAGAGCATTAAATTTATTTAAGCTCATGATTTACCTTTACAGTTTGTTGTTTAGCTCCTTTATCAAATTCAATAGGAACATTCCAAACTAGAGATTTTAGTTTACAAACTCCTTTAGCATCATCAATTGGGCAATAAGCAAAGGTAAATTGAATTTCAAGAGTTGCTTTTTGTGTACCAATATCAACTTTGAAAGGAATTTTTAATGGGAGCTTAGGATTTTTAACACTAACAGAGCGTTGACTTTCTTCAATTTGAATGGTTTTATCTGGGTTTTTAATACGATAAACTTGTGTAGACTCTGGGTTTAAATGGTGACCTAGAGGGAGCTTTAAGTCTATTACTATTTCATTTTTTCCTGGTGCGACTTTTTGAACTGCTACTTTAACATCTTCACGGTTAGGAAGAATTTCTTTTGGCTCTGGGCCACTAGGAGCAGTTAAACCAGTAATTTTTAAGGTTGAAACCTCTTTGGTTTTTATGTCTGCTACTCGAACTGAATGATTATTAGTATCAGCAATATAAAGCTTATCTGACGCAAAACTTAAACCACTTGGTTCAAAAAAAGTCGGTGATTTACCATCTTCTTTTCCTGATTTGCCTAAACCTAAAAAAGTTTTACTAGAACCATCTTTAGGGTCAATTACTTTAATTTTATGGTTATAAGTATCAGCAACATAAAGTAGCCCATTAGCAAACTCTACACCTAAAGGGTGTTGAAAACGAGCATCTAAGCCTTTAGCATCTTGATCCCCAAACCCAAATAATTCTCCACTGCCGGCTAAAGTAGAAACTTGACCTTGGTCGCTAATTTCAATAGAACGAATAGAACTAATTTCACTATCAGCAACATATAAAGTTCTGCCACTAAGAGCTAGCCCTGAAGGTTGGGCAAGTGCTGCTTTATAGCGAACAGCATCAATCCCTCCTTCTAGCCCTGAGCCTGCAAAAGGGCCTATTTCACTGGTCTTTAAGTCCATTACCCAAATTTGATGTGGCCCAGCCATAGCAATAAAAAGGTTATTACCTACTAACTCTACATCCCAAGGAGAACTAAGCGCGACTTTATAAGATGGGCCAAATTCATTGACCCTTGAGGATTGTTTACCTGTTCCAGCAAGGGTAGCAACTGATTTATTTTTTAAATCTACTCTACGGATTAAGTGATTTTCTGTATCTGCAACATAAAGTAGATTACCATCTGGAGAAAGAGCCATACCTTGAGGATGATCAAAAGATGTAGTTTTATAATCACCATCTATACGCCCTATTTGTCCATTGCCTATTACATCAATAGTTTCTCCAGTAAGAGAAGTAATTACTATACGGTTATGGTTAGAATCGCTGATAAAAAGGCGTTGTCCTTTTTCATCAGCTAGAATTTTACCAGGGAAAGAAAGAATATCTGGGGTTACTTTGTGTTTTTCTAGTAAAATCTGTAATGGTTCTTCATTAAGTTTACCTTTAGCACGAAATTCTGATGCTAACTTGCCAATTTGTTGATCTAGCTCATCATAGTGACCTTCTCCTGAATAAATATCTATTACATATCCATCAGGATCAACAAGGCAGATTGTTGGCCAAGCTCGTGCTGCATATTGGCTCCAGATTTCAAACTCACTATCATTAACTACAGGATGTTCAATTTCATAACGTAAAATTGCTTGACGAATATTATCTGAATCTCTTTCATTCTTAAATTTTGCTGAGTGAACACCTATCACTACTAATTCTTTATTATATTTAGCTTCTAGCTTTTTAAGATCAGGGATAATATGAATGCAATTAATACAGCAATAAGTCCAAAAATCTAATAAAACTATTTTCCCACGCAGTTCAGCCATTTTTAAGGGGCGATCAGTATTTAGCCAACCTTGTCCACCTTCAAGTTCTGGAGCACGTACCCGACCAAGACGCTTCATGATTTCATCTCCATTTTGAGGAGCAATTTGAGCTTTTACTCCTATATTTGGGGAAATAACTGTTGTTAACATTAAGCTTATAAAAATACCAAATAAAATTAGAGATTTTTTAAACTTCTTATCCTGGTCATTTACTCTAGTAAGAGCACTAGTGTAAGTTTTTTGCATAGTTTACCAATCCTAAAAATATCAAATTAGTTCTAGTTTATTACTAGGCTTTAGCTTTAGTTGCTAGAGTTTGAATAGTTTAATGTTTTTTTTTGGTTGCCACAATATAACAAATCCTTATTAAACCTGCCTTTTATCAACCATTGTATGACAGGTTTTTTATAAAAATCCCATCTATAACACTTTGTAAGACCCCTAAATTTTATTAATTTTTTTAAGGAGAATAAATTAATGTCATTTAATAAAATGTTTATTATGGGTACAGTAGGCCGAGAACCCCAATTAAAATTCAATGAAAAAGGTGATCCTCTTTGTTATCTAGCAGTCTCAATTAATGAAACTATTAAAGAACAAGAAACTACTACTTGGTATCAAGTTATTTTGTTTGGTAATCAAGCAGAGCAAGCTAGAAAAAAGTTAACTAAAGGTAGCAATGTTTATATTGAAGGTCGTTTAAGACCACAACAAATCAAAGATAAACAAGGCGAGGTTCATACAGTACTAGAAGTTGCTGGAACTACTTTTCATTGTTTAGATTCTTTCTAGAAAACCTATAACATCTAATTGCTCAGTCTTTTAACAGGCTGGGCAATTATTTTTTTATTAAGCAAACAATGCTTGATTTTTGTCGCTTTGGATATGCATACTTAACCAGAAAAAATTCAGGCAAAATTAGGGCAAAGATGTCTAGTGATAATGATAAATTAATTGAATTAACTGGTGCAGTTAAACGCATTACCTTCCATAATCCTAATAATGGCTGGTCAGTGCTACGTTTAAATGTAAAAGGCTCATTAGATGAAGTTACGGTAACAGGCAGCTTTGGGGCAATTACTCCAGGAGAAAATCTTACTCTTTCTGGTTATTGGGTTAATGATACTACTTATGGTTTTCAATTTAAGGCAATTAGTTATCAAATCTCTCGCCCAGCAACTTTAATTGGAATTGAAAAATATCTTGGTTCAGGTTTAATTAAAGGAGTTGGCCCAGTTACAGCCCGTCGTATTGTACAAAAATTTGGTCTAGACACTTTAGATATTATTGAGGCTGACCCTGAGCGTTTAACTGAAATACATGGGATATCTAGTTTTCGTTTAACAAGAATTAAAACAGCTTGGGTAGAGCAAAAAGAAATCCGTAATATTATGACTTTTCTTACTTCTCATAATATTTCTTCTCATTTTGCAGTAAAAATCTTTAAGCAATATGGAAAGGAAACAATTAAAACCATTGAAACTAATCCTTACCAATTAGCTCGTGATATTTATGGGATTGGGTTTAAGAGTGCAGATAAAATTGCACTTAATTTGGGCTTAGCTCGTGATTCTGAAGCACGTTTACGTGCAGGAATTTCACATGTTTTATATGAAGCTACAGAAGATGGTCATTGTTTTTTACCTCAAGAAGAATTACTAGAACGTGCAACTATTGCATTAGAGGTGACTTCAGAACTATTTATTCCTCTAATTGCTTCAATGACGGAAGTTAAAGAACTATATAAAGTTGAAGTACCTACTACTAATCAAGCTATTTATGTAGCACCATTATTTTTAGCTGAACGAGCAGCAGCTATGCGTTTATTAAATTTTAATTATTCACTAGCAATTGACCTTAATCGTGTAAATAAATGGTTAACACGTTTTTGTGAAAGAGAAAAATTTGCTTTTTCTGAAGAACAAAAACAATCAATAATTAAAGTTGCTAGTAGTGGTGTAAGCGTTATTACAGGCGGGCCTGGCTGTGGCAAAACTACTACAGTACGAGCATTAGTTAAGCTTTTACAAGCGATGGGGAAAAAAGTGCAACTAGCTTCACCAACAGGACGTGCAGCCCAACGTCTAGGAGAAGTAACAGGATGTGAAGCTAAAACTATTCACCGAATGTTAGAGTTTGACCCAACAACTTTTTCTTTTAAGCATAATGCAGAAAACCCGCTTAATGGTGATGTGTTTATTATTGATGAAGCCTCAATGATAGACATTTTGCTTGGCAATAGCCTACTAAAAGCAATTCCGACTGAAGCACAAATTTGTTTTGTTGGTGATGCTGATCAATTACCTTCTGTTGGGCCAGGGCAATTTCTTCAAGATATAATTGACTCAAAAGTTGTTCCTGTAGCCCATTTAACCCAAGTTTTCCGCCAAGCTGCTGAAAGCAATATAATTTCCTATGCCCATGAAATTAACCAAGCTAGAATGCCTGAATTTGCCCGTCCTGGTACAGCCACATCAGATTGTTACCTCGTAGAAGAAACAGATCCAGAAAAAATAAACGCCTTAGTAGTTAAAATAGTTACTCAATCTATTCCTAAAAAATTTCAGATTTATCCTCAACGGATTCAAGTACTTGCGCCAATGAAAAGAGGAAGTTTAGGCACAACAAACCTAAATATTATGCTTCAAGAAGCAATCAATCCTGCTAATGATGAAAAAACAGAAATAAAATGGGGAATTACTACTTATCGTGTAGGGGATCGTGTTATTCAGCAAGTTAATAACTATCAACTAGAAGTTTTTAATGGTGATATAGGACATATTAAAAAAATTGATTTAGAAGACCGTCAACTAGAAGTTAGTTTTAATGATCGTTCAATTACTTATGATTTTTCTGATATGCATGAATTATCTTTAGCTTATGCTATTTCAGTTCATCGCTCTCAAGGTAGCGAATATGCAGCAGTAGTGATACCAATACATTTTCAGCATTGGAATTTGCTTAATCGGTCAATTGTTTATACTGGTTTAACAAGAGCAAAAAAACTTGCTATTTTAATTGGTCAATCTGGAGCAATCAAAAAAGCGATTAAGCAAAATTCCGCTGAGCGTTACACCAACTTAGCAGAAACTTTAAGAGTAGGTAAAAGCGGTGTTGGAGTTGGTAAGCTATGGTAAAACGCTTATAGTTTATAAAGAGTCTGGATCAATACCTAAAGCACGTAATTTAGCTAGTAATTGTTCAGCACGTCTGCTTTCTTCCTCAGCACGTCTGCTTTCTTCCTCAGCACGTCTGCTTTCTTCTTCAGCGCGTTTGCGTTCTTCTTCAGCGCGTTTGCGTTCTTCCTCAGCACGTTTATGTTCTTCCTCAGCGCGTTTGCGTTCTTCCTCGGCACGTTTATGTTCTTCTTCAGCGCGTTGTTCTGCCTCTTTAATCATTTGTTCTGCTTTTTCTGTGGCTTCTTTAGCTTTTTCTATAACCTCCCTAGTTTTTTGAGTTTCTTTATCAGCTTTAGCAGCTAAATTTTGCCAGCTAATAAACTCCTTACCATTTGGTGAAATAATAACTAGTGTTCCATTAGAACGCTCAAAACGAATTTTTAGCAAGGGACTAGTCCAACCAAAAACTTGTGCAATAGGAAGTAGCTTATCACCTTGATAAATATAGCCTTCTAAGGTTTCATGTTGTGGATCATAAACATAATATTCTTGCACTTTATATCTTTCATAAAACTCAAGTTTTTCTTTCATTTCTTTTTTAGTATTTGTATGAGAAAGGATTTCAAAGACAATTTGAGGAGCAATATTATTTTCCTCCCATTGTTTATAAGAACCGCGATGGCCTTTAGGCCGACCTAAGGCTACCATTACATCTGGAGCTGCTGAGGTATAACGATCTCCTTTTACTGGATACCATAACAAATCTGATGCAACAAAATCTGAAAGATAATAGTCCAGGTTTTCTTTAATAGTAACCATCCATTCATACTGTAGAGTGCTATCAGCCATCGGTTTTCCATCACTTTCTGGATAATAAATTTCTTTTTTATTTAGCTTAGACATAATTTCTCCTTTCAGTATATTTACTCTCTATTTGACTGGTCTGTTATGAAATCATAGCATCTTGCTAAAAGAAAAGTTTTCTACTTTTAGTTGATGCATTTATTAACCAAAATAAGTCAAAATATAATTATTTCTTACAAAATAATAGCTACTCATATATAAATCTATACCCTGATGAAAAATTTATTATTACCTCTAGATAAATACTCACAACATTACTTATTATTTTCTTTAGAACAAAATGATTTTGTGGTTAAACTATTTCATAATTTATCTGACCGTCGCTCTACGCTACATAATGCTTTTAAGCATAATTTATTTTTTAAGTTACTTAAAGAAGATTACTATTTTCCTGATTTATTTGACCAAATAACCCTACCTTCCGCTATTGAAACTATAGAGATTTTTTTAGGAAAGTTTGAATTGATTAAATTAGCCACTATTAAGATAAATAATGGTCAATTTATTTTAACTTCTCATTATACTTTATCGCCTTTTGAAACAAGGTTTTTGGCACAAAATGGCTTTCCTCACCCTATTACAAACACTGAGTCAGATGTTTTGCCTGTTTTAACTACAGATTTACATACTCATTTTGCTGGCTGTGTATCAGCTAAAGATCTAATTCGTATTGGTATTGAGAATAATGTTAGCTATCCAAGTCATTTATTAGAATTAGCTGGAATACATAGTGAGGCAAACAAACTAATCCCTATAAAGGATTTGTCTATAGAACTACAAAAAATTTTACAACAACGTCTATCTATTCCCTTAGATCGGCGTATCCCTTTTGTTGGTATGGAAAAAATTTATCAACTACGCGCACCTATTACTAAGAATCTAAATACTTTTATCCCACTTTGCCATCAAATTGCTATGGATTACAAAGCAATGGGAGTTAAATATATAGAGCTTTCTTTTGCTAATAGTATCTATGCTAATTACCTACGTTTAATACATAGTGAAATACCTAAAATAGAACTAGAAACAGGGCTACAAATTCGTTTTTTAGGAGCAATTGGGCGACGAGATGATTTAGAGTGGGATTTAGATTATATTGAGCAGCTTAAACAAATTTCAGCAAGTTCTTATATAGTAGGGGTAGATTTTCTTGGTCATGAAGTTAACTCAACTTATGCTTTTGCTCGTCAATTACAAGCAATAGCTTCTTGGGCAAGCCTTTCGCGACCTGGGTTTGTTATTCGTGTTCATGCAGGGGAAAACCCTGCTCATCCTGAAAATATCCGTACAGTTTTAGAATTACTTCAAGGTTATCAAATTCAAATACGAATTGGGCATGGTCTTTTTGGTGTTGATGATGAAACCTTAGAAAAACTTAAAGCAGTCCAAGCCATTGTAGAATTTAACCTTAATTCAAACTTAGCACTTAATAATATTCAAACTGCAAAAGAAGTTCCTATAAAATGCTACTTAGACAAAGGGGTAAAAGTGGTTTTAGGAACAGATGGCTATGGAATTTACCAAACTTCAATGAAAATAGAAGCTCAAGCGGCGTTGCTTACAGGAGTAACTAGAGAAGACCTAGAAGAAATCTGTAAAACAGAATTAAGCTATTGTACTAGCAGAATATTTTGGGATAAAGGTCAGTTAGCTCAGTTTTCTATTCCTAATGACTTAGCTGCTCAACATTATTTACCTGAAGTACTAACTCGTAAACAAGCCCTTATAGAAAAGCGTGATAAAGCTTTATTAGATAGACTAGTAGAAATTAATATACCTTTACTAAATGAAGAAGAAGTAAACACTTTACTAACTAACAAACAGGTTATTTCTTTTTCTGGCGCTTGGTATAAAAGTTGGAAAAAGATTTCTTCTGAACAAAAAGAAAGAATTTATTTATTTTTAGATAAGCTTTTAGCAGCACTTAACCCTAAAGAGGTAATATTTGTTACTGGTGGAACTAGTGGTGGTGTTGCTAATGCTGTACAAAAACGAGCAATGGCTTTGGGATTTACTGTTTTAGCTACATTAGTTAACGATACTCCCCCTTTATGGTTAGAAGCAGGAAGTGTTTCCTATACTTGTTTAGTAGGTAAAGATTTGTATGATAAAGCCGCAGGGCTTTATCAGTTAATGAAAGCTCATCATGGAATATGTTTATTTATTGGTGGAGGAAACATTGTTAGTGATGAAATCCAAGTTACTAAAAACTTACATTTAAATTATTTACTAATGAAAGATATAGAAGGTGCAAGTTCTTTACATGCTAAGCAGCATCCAAATCAGGCTTTTAGCTGTGCCCAAGAGGTTTTAAGAGTTCTTCAAGAAAATAAACCTTGGAACTCAACTAATGAACCTTACTGGCATCTAGGAGCTAATCCTACTGTAGATATAGTTTTAACTCGTGATAATCCAGAAACTAAACAGCTAGAAGTATTATTAATTCGTCGTGATCATGATGCTTCAGCAGAGCCTAGCAAGTTGGCATTACCTGGAGGATTTCAGCATACTGATGCACCTCAGGGTACATATTGGCAGCCTAACAAGGAAACTGCTCGTGAGGCTTGTATTCGTGAATTGCTTGAAGAGACAAGCTTGGATCTTAAAGATTTTGAATCTAAATTAATTTTTGTGGGTAGTTATGAAGGTGAAGGTCGTGATCCTCGTGATACTCCTGAAGCTTGGAGTAGATCAACTGTTTTTGCTCTACACCTACCAGACCATTTATGTAACTCAATTATTGCTGGGGCAGATGATGCTTGTGATGCACAGTGGGTAGGAGTAAAACCTTTTCCCTCTAACCTAGCTTTTGATCACAGTAGAATATTAAAAGATGGGTTAATAACATTAAACAAAAAATTATAAGCAGTACATCTTAGGCTAAAAAGCTTTATATCATAGGGGCTGGGTGGTTTTAGAAAACGGACAACCTTGATTTGGAGATAAATGTTTTGCAGGATATTAAGAATTTATATATACTTCTTGCTATTCAGTTCTAGAGTTCTAGATAAAGCACTCGTAGCCAGCAGCTATTTAGGCTAGCTGGCTTTTTCCTTTTCTAAAATAAGATTTTTGTTAGTTATAAAGAAAAAAAGCGGAGTAGACTTTGTGTCTTATCTCCGCTTACGTTTCTTTATTTAATATTATTAGCTTTATATAGCTTGATTGGCTTATTCTTTAGCATCTCTTTCTAAACTATTAGAAGCAACATTCTCTATTGCAGTTTCATTTATAAATTCAACATCAGGGGTATTTCTTTTATAAAGAACTTGTAGAGGATTAACTTGACGGCCATAACCATCCATTATCTCAAAATGTAAGTGTGGGCCAGTAGATCTACCAGTTGAACCAACAGCAGCAATAGGATCATTAATTCCTACTACATCTCCACAAGCAACTAGTAACTTTTGTGCATGAGCATAACGGCTTATACTACCATTGCTATGTTCAATAATAAGGGTATTTCCATAACCACTTTGCCAGCCAGCAAAAACTACTTTGCCTGAAGCAGCAGGATAAAAAAGAGTACCCGAAGGAGCAGCAATATCAATACCTTTATGGCGATGAGTTCGGCGATTTTCGCCATAAGAAGAGCTAATAAGCCCTTTTAGTGGAAAATAAAATTTGTTATCAATTTGACCATCAAGTTTATTTTCAGATATTTTACTGTCTACATTAGTAACTCTTGGATTAACAAATCTTGGTCTAGTTACTACTTCTGGTTTAATTTCTTCTGTAGGTTGGCCATTTTCGTTAGGTTGTTCAACAGCACTAGCAATCAAGGCTACAGGTATTTCCATATGTTTATAGCTTTGAGCAGAAGTGCTTTGTTCAAAAGCAAAAATTACAAAAAGTAAAGAAAAGATTAAAATATTAGTGTGGTATTTAGTAATAGTGTTAGCAAGATTTACATCACTAGCAGAATTCCCAGAAATCCCCTTCCGAGAAAAGACGTCTACACTCTTAGACATTAGCTTACCAAAGTTCATGAAAATTCCTTTCTTAGGTTAAGTCTAAAGACTCATATTAAATTTTGTTGGGAAGGGAAAAAGAGTCCAAGCTAGAAAAGCGGACACTAGTCCTTCCAATTATGCCTACGAGGTTAGCTGACGGGCTTGAGTTTGGAAGTGCTCTATCAAGTTAACAGACACTTGAATTCGCCCCTGCTAGAAAGCAAAACTTTCTAGTGGAATTTGGTTCCCCCGTTCTTCTGCTGGGCAAAAGATTAGGCCGACGAAATACAAAAACTTTTGATTTTTTTTGAAAACTTACACTTAATATTCTGAGGGAATACTTAAAATAGCATTCCTCTCGTTGAGAGAAGGCGATTATAGCGAGCTATTTTTTTTTTGACTAGTCATAATTCCGAGTATTGCTCTTACTATTTATTAAATACACTAAATAGATACTAAGAATTTCTATATACTTTTCATTGAAACTCAATAAGTTACAAGAACTTTCTTTTGCAAATACTAGCGTAAAATCACTAAACCATTTATATATTTTTATTTACTATTTAGCTAGTAATTGTGCTGCATTTTCTTCTAATAGTTTCATTTCATTTTCACGATCAATATGATAATAGCCTCTAATATGAGCATTGCGATCAAGTAGTACTAAGCGTTGACTATGGCTACTAGGATCCTCATCTGCACTAAGACGAAAACCTTTTACAGAAAGCTCTATGATTTTTGATTTTTCTCCAGTAACAAAACGCCAATCTTCTTTTGCATCAAATTGTTTGGCATAGTCAGCTAATTTTTCTACTGTATCAACAGCAGGATCAACACTAATAGAAAGCAAGCGAAGCCCTGATGGGCCTAAATTCTTTTTTAGTTTTGCCATATGTCCTGTCATTATTGGACAAGCCCCTTGGCAACTAGTAAAAAAGAAATCAGCTACCCAAACCTTTCCTTTAAAGTCTGCTAGAGTTACTGTATGACCGCTTTGATCTGTTAGTGAAAAATCCATTAATGGCCCAAGATCTGATAGTGAGGTGATTTCCCCATTGCCTGCAATAGCTTCACCTCCTTTTGAATTTAAGTTATTACCACTACTAATAACTTGACCTGTACCAACACTATTTTGACAGTTAGTGAAAATTTGTAAGGAAAATAAAAAGAGTAACAAAAACATACACTTTTTTATTTGAAATCGTTTTAACATAATAAAAATAAAATCACTCCTAGAACACTTTTAAAATTACACGAAGACTAACATATCTCTATTCTAGAAACAGGCGCTATTGCCGATATTTAAGGCTTTTACACTATTAGTTGGCTAGGCTTGATTTAAGCAATCGCCACAAGAAGCCTTAGCCATGCTACAAAAAATAGATATAAAATGAAAAAGGCAAATCCTTTTAAGATTCGCCTTTATTCATTAATATACTAGTTAAATTAATTATCGTTCAACTCTTAGTCCAAATTGTAAGACTCTACCATCTAAGGCTCCACGAGGAACACCAAATGTAGGTGGAAGAGTTGTTCCTGTTACTATGTTATTAACATTAATAAAGTTAGTTCGACCAGTAATATTAATAACATCAAGTGTAAATTTAAGCTTAAAGTGTTCATTTAACTTAGGCTCATGAGTAAAGCGTAAGTCTAAAGTACCAAACCCTGGCCCTCGAAAAGTATTACGACTAAATCCTGATAAACGGTCAACAACTAAATTACGATTATCATCACGGTTTGTAGTAGGGGAAAAAGGTTGACCAGAAATTGCTCTACCTATGCCACTAAAACTAAAGTTCCAAATAGGGCTTAAATTTAAGGTATAGATTCCTTGTATTGCTAGGATATGTGTTGCATCAAAGCTGGCTAAACCTCTATCATCACGTAAGTTAAACTCATTATCTGGTAATTGGAAAGGTGTATCAGCTTCATTAATGGTTTTAGAAAGTGTATAAGCTCCTTGAACATAAAAATTCTTGGAATAACGTTTTTCTACAGACATCAACATAGCATGATAGTAGGAATTAGCACTACTTTCATATTGTAGGATTCGGCCAAATTTTGGATCTGGGCGGGTTTGAGTCTTAGGATTAAAAGCATTTAAGTCTCTAGAACGAAATAGGTTTATTCCTCTAGAAAAAACATAGTCTATTTTAATCCCTAAATCATTTGTTATTTGATGTTGAATACCAAAGCTAAGAGTAGCAACATAAGGTAGGTTTCTACCTGGTTGGGCAATTTCTGGATTAGGATTAAAAGCAAAACTTGCTCTATCTAGTTTAGGCACATTAGGAAAATTTCTTAGTATAGGATTCACAGGCAATTGTCCTATTAATGGGCCATTATCACGAGCTACAAAATTTACTGCTCCATTTGGGCTAAATAAAGTAGTTCGCTCAATAAACTGAAATAATGCTTGGCTATAGTAAAGTCCTCCTGCAACACGTATAACAGTCTTATTATTTTTTCCTGGAGAATAGACTATACCAATACGAGGAGCAAAATTATAAGGGTCTGGAGTGAGCGACTCGCGCTCATAACGGAGGCCTAAGTTAAGCGTTAAGTTTTGTTTAGGTTGCCATTTATCTGCAATAAAAGCTGAGACATAATCATTTTCTTCTAAATATTTAATTGGGCCTACTCTATTTCTGTATTCAACAGGATAAGTGCTAGGATTACGTGGATCAAACGCTGCATTGGTATTAAAAAGAAATTGTCCTAAACGATCTTGGAAAGTACGATCAAGACGACTGCGAGCATAAGATACTCCAAACTTAGTGTCATGTTGCCCAAAACTGTATTGAAAGTTGTCTTCAAATTGTAGATCTTGAGTATTCCAATCAACAGGAATTTCAAAGTTTGTTCCAGCAACAAAATTAGCGCTACCAGCACGGAAATTAGGTCTAATTTCTTCAGGTCTTAATGTAAAAGCTTTTTGAGGGCGAAACCCAATATCTTCACGAGTAAGAGAAAAACGTAGCTCATTAACTTTATTGGTTCCAAAAGTGCTAGTAAGCCCCACTACTAGTTGTTGATCTCGGTCATTTTCTGTTGTTGTATTTTCTGGAAGTACTACAGAACTTAAACCTTCAAAAAAACCAGGCGAAAGTTCTGTAGCATATCGAACTTTAAAAGAATTATTTGCATTAATTTGATGATCTAGGCGACCAAGAAAATCTTCTACACGAAAAATATTAGTTCCAGTAACAGTTAAATCGGGTCTTCCTGGTACAAGAATAGATTGCCCAATTTTTAATACTACATACTCAGTATTGCCAAAGAAAAAAGTACGATCCTTCTTTATAGGGCCGCCTATACTCGCACCTACTTGGGTTTGATTAAAAAGTGGTTTAGGTAACCTAGCTCGTTTAGTAAATTCATTTTTAGACTGTAAGCGCTGATTACGTAAAAATCCATAAAGTGCAAAATGGAATTCATTTGTACCAGACTTAGTAACAGCATTAAAGACAGCACTAGCATTACGTCCATATTCTGCTGAAGCAAGATTAGGGATTACTTGAAATTCTTCAATTGATTCTGTAGGAATATTGCATTGTGCTGCTGCAAATTGGCCTACAAATATATCATTATTGCTTGCCCCATCAACTGTAAAATTGGTAAAGCGGTTTTCTATTCCATTTGAGGAGATAGCACCAACTGAAAATGAAGCGCCAGCACGATTAAAATTTGGGGTAATACCTGGAACTAGGGCAGCAAAGTCTATAAATCCTCCAAATGGTACAGGGAGTTCTTCTATTTGTGTTTGGTCTATATAATAGGCTACTTGGCTTTGGCGTAAGTCTATTAAAGGTGGTTTGGCTTCTACTATAATAGTATCTTGTAAAGCACCTACTTTCATGTCTACATTAACTACTACTGATTGACCTACAGGAACTCTAATATCTTTATAACTAGCAGTAGCAAAACCTTCATTTTCAATTTGTATGTTGTAGTTACCTGGTTCAATAGTAGAGAATAAGTAATGGCCTTTATCATCACTAACTACTTCTTTTTTGATTCCCGTGGATGGGTTAACTAACGTAATAATAGCACCAGAAAGTGCTCCTCCATCTCCATCTCTAATATTTCCAACTAAATCTGCTTTACCGCTAGTGTGTTGAGCATAATTTGTTGCAGCCAGCAGTAAACTTAAGAAAGCTGCGCCTAGAGTTTTTCCTAGTAGTTTGGTATACATAAAATAGCCTCCCTTTAGTAACTTGTATTAATTTCTCAAGTTTTACCAATTTTAGAAATGAAAATGTTGTTAACTTATTGATTCTACGTAAATCAAGTTGATTTTAATGAAGGGTTTGATGCAAACTTCCTCACAAAATTGATTTATACTTATACAATTTATTGTACTAAATAACTATTTTACCCCTATATATTGAGGTTCAAACTAGTAAAATTTGGGATTTATTTGTTGATTTTAATTGTTTTATCTGTAATTAGTATCTAAGCAGCGGACAAAAAATTATCACAAAACTAACTAGATGTCAAAGCATAATTATATATATGTAGTAAAAATCTAGGATTAAAACTAAAAAAATAAATTAAAGAGATTGCTAAGATAAAGTAAAGAATAAGGAAAACCAAAATCTGCAACTGTTAAGTTGCTTAGAAAATACATATCATCTAAATTAAGATTATTGTTGAAGATAGATAACCACAAGAACTGCTTTCTATATTAATTTATGTTTTTTCTTATTTTTTTAATCTAACGCTATAAGTTAAACCAACCTTCAATTGACTTTCCGATTAAAGACAGATATTTTTCTTGTTCTAGTACTTTTCATAATCTAAGTTTTCTATAAATCAATCAGTAAAAATTAGGAGTTTTTAATGCAATTAGCCACCCTTTATCAAGAGCATATTGTGTCATTAAAGTCCAGCTATAATAAAATCTTAAAAGAACTAGAGGAAAAAGGCTTAGCACTAGATGGTCTGTTAATTCACTCTGGTAGTGAAGGATATTATTTTGCTGATGATAACCATATTAATTTTCGTTCAGTACCACATTTTACTCATTGGCTACCATTAGAAGGACCTGATCATTTCCTACTTTTTCAACCAGATAAACCCTTAAAGTTATTTCGTTATATTCCAAAAGATTTTTGGTATGAAACTCCTCAAAATAGCCAAACTCATTGGCAAAATGAATTTGAAATTACTGAAGTAAATAAAATATCAACAGTACCTAGCCAACTACCTAATTTAAGTAGAGTGGCCTATATTGGTAATAATTCTAGTTTAGCTAAAGAATGGGGTGTGACTCAGGAGTTAATACTACCTAAAATGCTCATGACTAGACTAGATTTTGCTCGTGCAAAAAAGACTGTTTATGAAGTAGCCTGTATGAGGCTAGCTAATGAGCGTGCAGCACATGGACATCGTGCAGCATTTTTAGCCTTTCAATCTGGCCTAAGTGAGAGACATATTCACCGAGATTATCTTAATGCAATAGATGCAACAGAAAATGAAACTCCTTATACAAATATTGTTGCACTTAATGAAAAAGCCTCTGTACTTCATTATCAATATAAACGAGGCAGTGAAAGCACTAATGGGGATTTACTTTTAATTGATGCTGGTGCAAAGACATTTGGCTATTGTAGTGATATTACTCGTACTTATTTACGCCAAGATAGAGACTCATTATTTGCTGAGTTACTTAATAAAATGGAATTGCTCCAACAAGCTTTGGTAGCACAAGTTAAGATAGATTTGTCTTATATTGAAATTCACAAAGCAACCCATCATGGAGTAGCAAAAATTCTATCAGATCTAGAGTTAATTAAATTATCTGCTGAAGAAATATTTTCGAGGGGCTTTACTCATCCATTTTTTCCTCATGGAGTTGGGCATTTATTAGGAATACAAGTTCATGATGTATCTGGTCATATGGCTGATGAAGACGGTACTCCAGCCCCACCACCATCAGAATATCCTTTTTTAAGGTTTACTCGTAAAATTGAAAGTGGTCATGTTTTTACTATTGAACCTGGGTTTTATTTTATTCCAATGCTACTTGAGCCTTATCGTAGCGGGTCAGACCAAGCACTTTTTGATTGGCAAACTATAGATCGTCTTACTCCTTTAGGTGGTATTCGTATAGAAGATAATATTTTTGTTACTGACAAGGGAGCCGAGAACTTAACTAGGGCGGTGCTATAAACTATGGAAACCTTTGATCCTAATGCTGCGGCACTCTCAGACTCAGGCATTTTTGGACTACCTAATAATGTAGCAAATAGCAAAGTAGTTTTAATTCCTGTACCCTTTGAAGCTACTACTTCTTATGGTGGTGGAACGTCCCAAGGGCCCAGTGCAATATTAGAAGCTAGTAGACAAGTAGACCTCTATGATTATGGGACAGGACGCCCTTATATAAATGGAATCCATATGTTACCAGAATCAGAGGAAATTCAAGATTATAACCGTAAAGCAAAAAAACTAGCGGCTCCAATTATTGAACAAGGTGGTAATGTAAGCGATTCACCCCGGCTAAAATTTAATCTAGATAAAGTTAATGAATATAGTGGTAAAGTTAATCGTTATGTTTATGAAACTGCCCGAGATTTACTAAATAAAGATAAAATTGTAGGTGTTATTGGTGGAGATCATTCCACTCCATTTGGTGCAATTGAAGCACATACTGAAGCTTATGAAGGTGGATTTGGTATTTTACATCTAGATGCTCATGCTGACTTACGAGAAGCTTATGAAGGGTTTTCTTGGTCACATGCTTCTATTATGTATAATGTAATCAACTATTTACCTAGGGTAACAAAACTAGTACAAGTTGGAATCCGTGATTTTTCTGAAGGCGAATTAAGTGTAATTCAAGGTTCTCATGGCCGTATTATCACTTATTTTGATGAAGTCTTAATGGCTCATAAGTTTGATGGTGTACCTTGGGCTAGAATTGTAGATGGTATTATCAAAGATTTACCAGAACAAGTTTATCTTTCTTTTGATATTGATGGCCTAGATCCAACTCTATGCCCAAATACAGGTACTCCTGTACCAGGCGGGTTATCTTTTCAAGAAGTAATTGCCTTGCTTGCTGGTTTAGTTCGTTCTGAGCGTCGCATTATTGGTTTTGATCTTACTGAAGTTGCCCCTTCATCAGATAAAAATAATGAATGGGATGGCAATGTAGCAGCAAGATTACTTTATAAAATGATTGGCTATACTTTACTTAGTCGTAGCTCACAAAAATTAAAGCGCCGTAAAAGATAGATTAAACAATCATATTTCATATCTAGGGTAGAGATTATTCCTACTCAATTAGAAGACAAGACTTGTTTCTGTCTCTATAAATCACGGATCATTTAGGATTACTATATGAAGAAGTTTTTCATGATTGTCCCTCTAATACTATTTTTTGCTATTTCCTTAATATTCTCTAAAACCCCTTCTGCTAATCAATCACAAGTATTTTCTATATTACCTAGTAACGTAGCTACAGGTGAAATCGCTACAGTGATAGGTGGTGATAGGGCGTTTGGTGATGGTGACCTAGCTAGTCAAGCAAGCTTAAATTCGCCTAATGCAATAATCTTTGATAAGTTAGGAAACTTGTTAATTGCAGACACTAACAACCATAGGGTAAGGAAAATAGATTTAACAACAGGAAAAATTACTACTATTGTTGGTAATGGAAAACCTGGGTTTACTGGTGATGCAGAACTAGCTACAACAGCTAGTCTTAATTTTCCAACTGGAATAGCTTTAGATGCACGAGGTGCGCTTTTTATAGCTGATTCAGGCAATAATCGAATTCGTAGAATTGATCCTGATAGTAGTGTAATTACTACTGTTGCTGGTAATGGTAATGCTAATCAAGACCGTGATAATGTATCTGCTATAGAAACCTCTTTAACTAATCCTTTTGGTTTAGCAATTGATAAAACTGGAAATCTTTATACCCTACAAATAGAATCATTTAAAGTACGTCGTATTGATACAAGTGGAAATATTACAACAATTGCAGGTAATGGACGGCCTGGTGTAAGTAAAGATGGAGAAAAAGCTAGTTTGGCTAACTTAATCCCTGTAGCAATTGCTATTGATAACCAAGATAATTTACTAATTGTTGACACTAATGGTATGCCTCAAGCAGATAATATTCTAATTAGTAACCGTATCCGCCAAGTTGATAGCCAAACAGGAATACTTAGTACAGTAGCAGGAAATGCTTGTAACCCTTTTAGAAACCTAAATTGCTCTTTTGTTGAAGGTGAAATAGCTACTAAAACTAGTTTGATTTTCCCAACTCAGGTTACTACTGATGAAATAGGTAATATTTTTATTGCAGATGACAACAAAATAAAGAGGATCGACAAAGCTACAGGAACAATTACTACAATTGCTGGAAGTGGGGCAAAAGTATTAGCCGCTAATAATGGGGATGGGGACTTAGCCACCAAAGCAACTATTTTTCCTGTTAGTTTATTAGTTAATAAAGACAACACCCTTTTTATTGCAGATAATGGTTATGATCAAGTTCGCCGTGTAGACAATAACACTAATATTATTGATTCTATTGCAGGTCTAGGTATTGGTGATGGTGGTCAAGCTAAAGCAGCTAAGCTAGTGGCTCCTAATGGGCTAGCTTTTGATCAAAATGGTAACTTATTTATTGCAGATACCTTACATCATTTGGTAAGACGCGTTGATAGTAGCACAGGAAAAATTACTACTGTTGCTGGTACAGGGAAAAATGGCTTTAATGGTGATGGAAAAGCGGCTATAGAAACAGATTTGTCTGAACCTATCAATGTCTTTATAGATAACACAGGAAATCTTTTTATAGTTGAACGTAGTAGCCGTATTCGTGTTGTCAATGGAAATACTCAAATAATCCGTACAGTTGCTGGAGTTGGCCTAGCTGGGTTTAGTGGGGATGGTGGACTAGCTACTAAAGCTAGGTTAAATAGCCCTAGTGCAATAGTAGTAGATGCATCAGGAAATTTATTTATTGCTGATACATTAAATAATCGTATTCGTCGTATTGACTCAACTAGTGGTAATATCTCAACTCTAGCAGGTAATGGTCAAAAAGGTTTTAGTGGAGATGGTGCAATAGCTACTATTGCTAGCTTAGCCTCTCCAATAGGTTTAGCGCTAGATAATAATAATAATTTATTGATAGTAGATGATAATAACCGTATACGTAGCATTAATTTAGGATCAGGTATTATTACTACGATTGCTGGTAATGGTAAAGTAGGGTTTAAGGGTGATGGAAAGACAGCTAAAAAAGCTAACCTTAATTTCCCTAAAACTATTATGGTAGATAAAGATAACAATATTTTTCTTGCTGATACATTAAATAATCGTATTCGTCGTATTGATTCAGCTAGTGGAATAATTACTACAATTGTTGGTAATGGTATGGATGCTTATGCTGGTGATAATGGGTTAGCCACAAAAGCTAGCTTGTCTATGCCTACACATATTGCTATTGATAAACAAGGTAATTTGTTTATAGCAGACAAGAAAAATAATGTAATTAGAGCCGTAAAAGGCAAGTAGGGGCGAACAGTCCGCCCTCTTTAATATGCAATAGCAGGGGCGAACAGTTAGCCCTCTTTAATATGCAATTTTCTTTTCTTGCTGCGTTCTTAGTGTTAACAAAAACAAAGGAGTTTCCTTATACAAAATGGAAAGTTTGGTATTAGCTAATGTTAAACATCGTCCTCTAAGGACTTTAATGACTGCTCTAGGTATATCAATAGGAATAGTTTTGATATTAATAATTGTTGGTCTAGCACATGGTATGTTAAATGATCGTGCTAGTAGGGAATCTAACATGGCAGCAGAAATTATTGTTAGACCTGTTGGTAGTTTTACTGCTGGGCTTTCTTCTAACACCTTATCAATGGATGTTGAATTAGCAGAAAAAATTCGTACATTACCAGGTGTAAAATCTGTCACTCCAATAGCTCAATATATACAAAACACAGGTACAGGAATTGGTTTTCGTGTTACTGAAGGAATTATTTTTGATAGTTATAAAGAAACAACAAATATTCAGTTAATAAGTGGACAAGCCCCACAAAACAATAATGAAGTAATAGTAGATCATCAGTATGCTGCGGAAAAAAAATTAACTATAGGTAGTGAGGTAAAAACATTAGACAAAACTTTTAAATTAGCTGGAGTCTATAGCCCTGTAGTAGGTTCACGTATTAAAGTAAAATTATCTATGATACAAGAACTACTTTCAGCAGAAAATCGTTGTACAATGTTATTTGTCCGTTGTGTTAATACAGCAGATAAAGAATCTGTAGCTAAACAAATTAGTGAAGCAACTACAGACACACAAATAATTTTTACTAGCGACCTACCACGCCTTTATTCTCAAGGACTTCCGGCATTAGATGTTTTCTTAAACGTACTTGTAGCCCTATCTATCTTTATTAGTACCTTAGTTATTTTATTATCTATGTATACAGCTATTGTAGAAAGAACTAGAGAAATAGGTGTATTAAAAAGCCTAGGAGCATCTAGTATATTTATTATTTGGACAATAGAAAAAGAAGCCTTGGTAATAGGGATAATTGGTGTTTTAATAGGACATGGCCTAGCTTTCTTATCACGCCTTTTAATAACTAACCTAACTACTCTGCAAAACATTCATTTTGAATGGGAGTGGCTACTTATTACTACTCTAGTAGGAATAGTTGGGGCATTAATAGGGGCACTTTATCCAGCAATATATGCTGCTCGTCAAGATCCTGTAGTAGCTTTAAGCTATGAATAGTTTTCTTTAAAGTAGAAATGCGGGCAGAAGTTGCCCGCATTTTTGTTTCTAGTCTATATTTTTACTTATTGTTACTTATAAGCTCTTAAATGCAAATTTTCTTTCTACTTTGTCTGTAGGTTTTTGGTCTATTTCAGCATAAGGATAAATAAAAAAGTTTAGTGGCTCAGAGTGAATTCCTGGTAATGGAATATCTCGACCTATGGAAAACTCAACTCGATTTTCATCATGTGCACCAAAGAAATAGTCTTTTAATTGTGGGTTTTTACTAGCTTCTGATGCATCCATTGGAATCCAGCCTTTACCTTTAATATAGCTTTCTGCCCAACAATGGTAGCCAGCAATTTGTCCTTCAGGTTTATCAGTTGGTATAGAAAACCCTATAGCAAAACGTGCAGGAATACCAACAGCCCTACATAAACCAATAATTAAGGCATGAAAATCTGTACAATTACCCCGTTTTTCATCACAAGCAAAATAAATATCACCTTTACCCCAACCTGTACCACTTTTATCATACTTAAGGTTATTAGCAGCATAGTAATAAATAGCTGTTAACTTTTCCTGATCTGTTTGTTTATCTTTAGTAATTTCTATAGCTAAATCCTTGATTCGTTGGCTAATAGGGACAAGCTTATCTGCTTGTAACCAACGGGGCATTAATGGATCGCTAGCAATATTACTAGTAATATTATTGGGTTCTTTTTGAGTAACCTTTTGATCTAGAGCAAGGCGATTAATATTTTCCTGACGAGTAACTTGGAAAGTCATATCTACAGTAAATGCTCCTGCTTTAGGGTTATTACTAGTAGCAACTAAAACAGAGTTTCCATATTCACCATCAGTTAAAAAGCTAATTGGTTGTTCTGATTTAACTTGGACAGTGGTAATTTGTTGATTAATATCAGACTTTGGTACAGGTAACCATATTTTAGCTGAACTACTTCCTTCAGAAACTTGTACTGTAGCCGAATAGGTAAATTCAAATTTGCGTTGTTTTAGGTTTGTTTGTTCGCTACTAGCTTGAAGTGTTGTTACTCCTACTAAAGCAGTAATTAAAAAAAGATACAAAAAGAGCTTATAAATTTGCATACTCTACACCTAGATAAAGATTTATTATTTTCTAACAGTTAAGACTTTCTACAATTGAATTAATATCACAGCCTTGCATTTTAATGCAAATAGCCTAACTAGTAGTATTTGATAATAAATTGACCACTATTATTTGATAGCTTTTTTGACTAGTGTGTTAAAGCAAATTTGTTGATAATTAGCTTTATTTCTATTGCTCAGCAATTTTTAATTTAATAACGAGGAAATAACCATGGCAGAGCCATCACATGCATTAAAAGACCAAGAGCCTAAATATCGAGACACCTTAATTCAAATGATGAGGTCACAAGCTTATCGTGAGCTTGCCGCAGCACAACTCTTTGGCTATGGGCTGCATTTTGTCCCAGTTAAGAGCTTTAAGTTTATGGTTTGGCATATTAATGAAGAAACTGAGCATTATTTTGCTGTAGCCAATTTATACAAACAATATACAGGTGAATCTGTTGATGATTGGGTAACAGAAAGGTTAAAGTCTAAACCTATTCCTTTTGTTGACTCTTGGTTAGAACTTGGCGTTGCACAATGGCTTTATGATCGTGGTGGATTTTGGCAACTCCAAGAGTATGAAAATTGTTCTTGGGAACCTTATCGCACAATTGTAGACAAAATAATTCAAGAAGAACGCGGACATCAATCACATGGAGCTAAGATTGCAGTTAGCCTTTGCCAAGAGGAAACCAACCGTGTTGAAGCCCAAAAAGTATTTGCTAAATGGCTACGCCAAGGCTTGCTTTCATTTGGCCGCCCTCATAATGAGGGAAATAAATATGCAATTGAAGTAGGACTTAAAAAACGTGATAGCGCTGATGTAATGAAAGACTTTATTAATGATATTCGTGCTGAGGTTAAAGCTACAGGGCTTACTTGGCCTACTCAAGAAGAATTAGGCGTTGAAATGCCTGCTGATATGGATTGGACATTGTAAAACCGTAGGCAGACCTGTGGGTCACCGGTGTCAATTTAAGTAAACAATTGAAAATAGTGGAATTATTTCTTAAGCCCCGATAGGGGCGAAATATCTGAGCACCAGTGCGTAAGCGCTGGGATTAAGTATGATCTTTTAAGCGAGTCGCGGAGCGACGAAAGATAAAAATAGAAAATATTTGTTTTATTGATTTAATCTTACGTCGCTACGCGACTTGAGATTTTAATTAACTGATAACATAGGACTTACGTCCTACGCTACAGATATTACGCCCCTACGGGGCTAAGAAACTTCACCTTTTTATTTTCAACAACTTACTTAAGTTGACACCAATGACCTGTGTGTCTGCCCTCTTTGCTCTTAAACATTAGAAAATTTAGAAAAACAGCAAACACATAGAAGGGCGAACTCTTTGCCCTACTGATAATATTTAATAAATAATTTGCCTAACAAATAAACCCACTATTAAATAATTTTATCTTTGTTGCCTTAAGGCTTTGTAGTTATAATATTGCTTCCTAATTAGAATAAAATCCTCACTATTTAATAATATTTATGACTGGTCTAAAGAATTTTATAGGCACAGAACGCTTTGCTATTAAACGTCGCCTAGGAGCAGGGAGTTTTGGCGTAGTTTATGAGGCTTTTGATCAAGAAACAAACTCTACTGTTGCTCTAAAAGTCTTACACCAAGCCTTATTTCAAGAAAGTGGTGAAGCCCTTTATCGTTTTAAGCGAGAGTTTCGCGCTCTAGCTGATGTTACCCATCCTAATTTAATTTCCCTCTATGAATTAATATCAGACGGAGAACAATGGTTTTTTACAATGGAACTAGTTAGAGGAATAAATTTCCTTGATTATGTTTATGACCAAGAAACAATAGAAAATAACAAATTCTCTAGTAGTTATGGTAGTAGACCTTCATCTAGTTTTGATGGCCCAACAGTTGAAATTTCTATGTCTGACATGAAATCCTCTTCTACAGAAAAGTTAGACTCACTGCCTAAGAGCTTATCAAATAATAATATAAGTAACCCTACTGAGGTTACTCCTCAAACATTAAATCTTAAACGCTTACGTATTGCGCTAAGACAGCTAGCTGAAGGAGTTTATACATTACATAAAGCAGGTAAATTACATAGAGATATTAAACCCTCTAATGTTTTAGTAACGGCTCAAGGTAGAGTAGTAATTTTAGATTTTGGCCTAGTAACAGAACTTCACACAGATCCAAACATTCATGCTAGTTTTGGCTTCTTAGGCACTCCTACTCATATGTCACCAGAACAAAGCGCTTGTATGCCAGTTTCAGAAGCAAGTGATTGGTATAGTGTAGGGGTAATTTTATATCAAGCTCTAACAGGAAAATTACCTTTTGTAGGTAAAATGGAACAAATTATAAGCCAGCGTTTAGAATTTGAGCCACCTACACCTAGTTCTTTACTAGCTAATATACCTTTTGATTTAGATGAGTTATGTGTTTCTCTTTTGCGTCGTGAGCCAGAAAACCGCCCTAATGGTAAAGAAGTAATTAATAGGCTACGTGGTGTAACAAGCGAATTACCAGCTAGTTCTTTAGCATTAGCTCTTTCTTCATCTCAAGCCCCTTCTAGTACAAGTACTCTAGTAGGAAGAGAAGAACAACTAGCAGCCTTACAATCTGCTTTTAATTTGACACAAAAAGGGCAAGCAGTTTTAGTTTATCTTCATGGAAGTTCAGGAATGGGGAAAAGTGCTTTAGTACGTGAGTTTTTAAGCCAACTACAAAATACTGATTCAGTAATTCTAGCTGGTCGATGTTATGAACAAGAAGCAGTTCCCTATAAAGCGGTTGATAACTTAATAGATACCCTAAGCCAATACTTAAAAAATCTCCCTTTACTAGAATCTGAAATATTAATGCCTAGGGATATTTTAGTCCTTTCTAGGCTTTTTCCAGTATTATCTCAAGTCCATTCAGTATCTAGTGCTAGACGTAAACCACAGGAAATTGATGATTCACAAGAACTTAGACGGCGTGCCTTTACTGCCTTACGTGAATTATTAGGCCGTTTAGCTGATAGAAAACCTCTAGTGCTATTTATTGATGACCTTCATTGGGGTGATCTTGATAGTGTATCTTTGCTCCAAGAAATCTTTCATCCTCCTGATCCACCACCATTAATGTTAATAGTTACTTATCGCACAGAAGAAATAGAATCTAGTCCTGTAGTAAAAGAGATATTAAAACTACGTAGTAATAACTCTGCTTTTATAACAGAAGAAATTTCTTTACCAGAGCTTTCAATAATAGAATCAGAAAAATTAGCTTTAACTATGTTAGAAAACCGTTATCAGCCAAATAAAGCAGACTTAAAATTTATTGCTCAAGAAGCATCAGGAAGCCCTTTTTTCCTCTCAGAGTTAATTAAGTATTTTCAAAGCACTAACTATGACATAAAACGTTTTTCTTCTAGTCAAAACCCTCTTTTAGAAAATGAATTTGATTTAAGTAGTGAAGACTTGCCTGTTACAAAATTAATGTCACTAGATGAAATGTTAAGGATAAGAATTGCTCAATTACCAGAATATGTTCGTACTCTTTTAGAAATTATTGCTGTAGCAGGCCGTCCTATATCTTGGGCAATTGCTAAAAAAGTAGCTTGTTTAGAGACAGATGAAAAAATAATTCTTACTATTTTACGTACTCAACATTTAATTCGAGTAAGAGAAACTAGTGATCAAGAAAAAGTAGAAACCTATCATGATCGAATTCGTGAAAATATTGTTACTTATCTTCCAATTGAAAAGCTAAAACATTATCACTTATCTTTAGGTGAAGTGTTAGAGAATGAAAAAGAAACAGATCCCGAAACATTAGCTAGTCATTTTTTTAATGCACACCAATTTAAGAAAGCAGCCGAATACACAACTATTGCAGCAGATAAAGCTTATCAATTACTTGCTTTTGACCAAGCAGCACGACTTTATCAACTTGTTATAGGACTCGAGCCTGAGCAAAGCAGTAATAAAGCATTATGGCAACATTTAGCTGATTCTTTAGCTAATTCTGGTCGTAGTGCTGAAGCAGCAAAAGCCTACTTAACTGCTGCTCAGCTAGAAACTAATGAAGCTAATTTTATTCAACTCCAACGAATGGCCGCAGAAAAATACTTAATTAGTGGTCATATGGATGAAGGGCTAGAGGTACTACGTACTTTTCTAAATCGTGTTGGTTTAACTTTACCTGCTTCACCTAAACGCGCTTTATTATCATTTTTATATAAACGTGCACAAATTTGGTGGCGAGGATTAAAGTTTCAAGAACGTGATGAAAACACTATCCCTAAAGAAGAATTAATGAGAATTGATACTTGTTGGGCCGGTTCAATCGGATTAGGTATTGTTGATACTACATTAGGAGCAGATTTTCAAGCAAGGCATTTACTTTTAGCATTAAACGCTGGTGAGCCTTATCGAATTGTTCGTGCTCTAGCGATGGAAGCAGGTTATTCGGCTACAGGGGGTAGTCCAAATCGTGCTCAAGCTGAAGAATATGTACAAGCAGCCTTAGAGCTATCAGCAAAACTTAATCAACCACATGCAATAGGGTTAACTAAAGTAATGGCTGGAC
>Ga0075163_10000249_pt1 | contig 66854 bp, 64 predicted proteins | sample JI1023141ADNA_FD_71478 | JGI IMG/M metagenome (GOLD analysis project Ga0075163, IMG submission 71478) | Wastewater effluent complex algal communities from Wisconsin, to seasonally profile nutrient transformation and Carbon sequestration -... | ecosystem: Engineered > WWTP > Effluent > Algae... | reverse complement strand
AGATCGAAGCGCGTGGGAAAGCGTTTCTCCGGCCAGTGCGTCTCGATCCAGCCGCGCCCAACCAGAACCTCGCCCGGCTGCAGCGGCTTCACCGCCTCGCCCACCACGCTGACCAGTTCCGCGACCGACGCCACTTCGTCGAGATTGAGCGTCATTTCGCGCTCGCCGACGCCGCGCAGGTGAACGTGCGCATCCGTGAAGCCGGGATAGAGGTAGACGCCTGCAAGATCGACCAGCTGGGTCGACGGCACGGCAGTCTTCACGATGTCCGCAGACTTGCCGATCTTCACGATGCGCCCGCCGCGCACGCTCACTGCTTCAGCGGTCGGTGCGCCATCGACGCCCGTGTAGATCACGCCGCCGAAGTAAACCGCATCAGGCGCGTCCGCTGGGGTGCATGCGCCGAGAACCGCCGCCGTGATGGCGAACGCACAAATCTGTCCGATGCGCATGGAAGCTCCCCTGCTCGCATGCGACGGACGTTACGATTGTGGGAGACGGGACCACAAGGGTCCCAGTCGAGTCGACAAGCCTAGGCGGCCGCTGCTTCAGCGGCTTTCTTGGCGATGTCGCGCTTCACTTTGAGCATTTTCGGCGAAAGCTCTTCGTCCTTCGCCTTGGCGAGAAAGCCGTCGAGGCCGCCACGCTTGTCGACGGTGCGGAGGGCCGCTGCACAGATGCGGGCCGAGTAGGACTGGCCAAGCGCGTCCGAATGCACCGTCACGTCCACCAGGTTCGGCAGGAAGCGGCGCTTCGTCTTGATGTTGGAGTGGCTCACCGTGTGACCGGTGATCGGCTTCTTGCCGGTAAGTTCGCACGTGCGCGACATTGTCGCCTCTCCTGGAAGTCGTGGAACGCGCCCCAAAGCCCGGATTGACGGGGCCTCTGGCACGTCCTGAAAGCGGAGCGGGGTGGATAAGGGCGGCAGCGGAGGCTGTCAAGCGCCGGGACGGGTATCAGCCCCGGCCGAGCCCCCGGCCGCACTGAAGCTGGATCACCCTGCCCGCCGCCGATAAATCGCCTTGTTTGGGCGGTCTAGCTTGCCCTTCCAGCCGATCCCGGAGCCAGACCCCATGCCGTTGCTAGCCGCAATCGTCACCGGACAGCTCGTCCTTGCCCCCATGGTCCTGAACGGCGCGCTGAACGCCATCCAGACCCAGGGGCCGAAACGGCTGGATATCGCGTATGAAGCGATCGTGCCCGTCCCGGTCCTCGGCCGGCTGAAGGCGGCGACCGCCTCGATCTCGGCCGACCTCTCGCCGACATCCTACGTCATCCGCTCGCGCGCCGAGGCAGCAGGCTTCGTCGACTGGTTCGTCGACTACAATCTCTTCATCACCGCGACCGGCTCGGTTGGTCCCCAGGGCCTCCGTCCCGCCCGCTATGTCAGCTCGAACAAGGACGGCAAGAAGAACCGCCAGGTCACGGTCGACTTCACCTCGGCCGATGTCACAACCAACGCCGTGCCGCGCTTCGGCGATCTCGGCCATCCGCCCGCCAGCCTGCAGCAGCGCCTGGAAGCGATGGACCCGCTCTCGGCGATCGTCGATCTCGCACTTGGAACCCAGGCGACCGCGTCCAACCCCTGTGGCGGCCCGATCCGCGCCTTCGACGGCAAGCAGCGCTTCGACCTGGTGCTGACCTACGCCGGCCGCCTCAACTACGAATCCAGCGCCTACACCGGCCCCGCCATCAAGTGCGAGCTGACCTATGTCGAACTCGCCGGCTTCAAGGACAAGGACGACAAGCAGAAGGCGAAGGACCAGGGCGACATCATGTGGAGCAACATGATCCTCGCTGAGCTTGATGGCGCAACCGTCCGGCCACCGATCAAGATCGAGGCCCGCTCCAAAAAGCGCGGCAAGATGACAGTGCAGGCCACCCGCGTCAGCTACGGCCCGGCGCCGGTGCACGCGCCGGCTAAGTAAGCTGCAAACCTTCGTTCCGCACTTTAGCTAACCTGGCGCGTTGCGCTGCCGCCTCGCGCATACGATCTTCTCTCAAACCGGGAGATCCCCCTGCCTCCGCCAACCGACAGAGTCCGGGCCATTCTCGGCCCCACCAACACCGGCAAGACCCACCTGGCGGTCGAGCGGATGCTGGCGCACGGCACGGGCATGATTGGCCTGCCGCTGCGGCTGCTGGCGCGCGAGATCTATGACCGTATGGTGCGCGAGAAGGGCGTCAAATCCTGCGCCCTGATCACCGGCGAGGAACGCATCCGCCCGGAAGGCGCGCGCTATATGGCCTGCACCGTCGAGGCGATGCCGGCCGCCGAAGGCGCCGATTTCATCGCCATCGATGAAATCCAGCTGGCGACCGACCCCGACCGGGGCCACGTCTTCACTGACCGCATCCTGCATGCCCGCGGCCGCCACGAGACCATGCTGCTGGGCGCCGACACCATGCGCCCCGCTCTGCAGGCCCTCGACCTCGAGATCGACGCCGAACGGCGCGAGCGTTTCTCGCAGCTCAGCTACGCTGGCCCGATCAAGATCACCAAGCTGCCCAAGCGGTCGGCCGTGGTCGCTTTCTCGGCCGAGGAAGTCTACGCCATCGCGGAGCTGCTGAAGCGCCAGCGCGGCGGCTGCGCCGTCATCATGGGCGCACTCTCTCCCCGCACCCGCAATGCCCAGGTCGATCTCTACCGGTCCGGCGAGGTCGACTACATCGTCGCCACCGACGCCATCGGCATGGGCCTCAACCTCGACGTTGGCCACATCGCCTTCGCCAGCCGCCGCAAGTTCGACGGCAAGCAGCGCCGCCTGCTGCGCGCCGACGAACTGGCGCAGATCGCAGGCCGCGCCGGCCGTTTCCGCGACGATGGTACGTTCGGCGAAACTGCCGACTGCGAGCCCTTTGACGAGGACACCATCCGCCGCATCACCGAACACCATTTCGAGCCGGTGGACTTCCTCAACTGGCGCAACGCCGATCTCGACTGGTCCAGCCTCGCTGGCCTGCAATCCTCACTGAAGCGCCCCTCGCGCGACGTCATCCTGCGTCGCGCGCCGGAAGCACTGGACGAGCTCACGCTCAGCGCGATGGCCCAGCTGCCCGAAGTCCGCGACGCCGCTCGCACGGCCGCCCATGTCCGCCGCCTGTGGGATCTCTGCACCCTGCCCGACTTCCGCAAGTCAGGTCAGGAAGCGCATGTGAAGCTGGTCGGCCTGTTCCACGAAAAGCTGGCTGAACCCGCCGCCCGCATCAAGGACGAGTGGATGTATGCGCAGGTCGAACGCCTCGACCGCACCGAAGGCGATCTCGACACGTTGCAGAACCGCCTCGCCAGCATCCGCACCTGGACTTACGCCGCCAACCGCTCCGACTGGCTGGAGAACGCCGAAACGTGGCGCGCCCGCACCCGCGAGATCGAGGACAAGCTGTCGGACGCCCTGCACGAACGCCTGATGCAGCGCTTCGTCGACCGCCGCACGTCCGCGCTTCTCAAAACGCTCAACGCGCAGGAAGATGCGCCTGCAGACGTGACCGCCGATGGCCGCGTCAAGGTCGGCGGCCATGATGTCGGTCATCTCGATGGCCTTCTGTTCACGCCCGACAAGACGGATCAGGCGCTGGAAGGCCGGGCCCTGCGCAACGCAGCGCTGAAGGCGCTTCGTCCGATCATCGACCGCAAGCTGATCGCAATCGCGACTGCTGAGGATGCGCATTTCCAGCTGCGTTGCGAGACCGCCGCGATCCTGCACGACGGCGCCGCCATTGCGCGGCTGACGCGCGGATCACACTGGCTGGCGCCGGGCATCGAATTGCTGGGCGCGCGCGAGGCGGCCGCCGAGATGCGCGCCGCCGCTGAAACGCGACTGATGGCGTGGCTGAAGGATCATGTCCGCCAGACACTGCAACCGCTGCACGACCTCAAGGCCGCGCTCGATACGCAGGCCTTCACCGGCACGGCGCGCGGGGCTGCCTTCCAGCTCGTCGAAGCGGGCGCAGCGCTGGACCGGCGCGCCCTGCCGGATCGGCAGGCGCCGCCGGAACTCTCGCGTGAGGATCGCCAGTCGCTGGCGCAGGCCGGCGTGAAGACGGGGCGCATCGCAACCTGGATCCCAGGCCTGCTGAAGCCCGCTGCCGCCAGGCTGGCGCTGGCGCTGCGGGCCCTGCACAGCGGTCTGCCTGCACGCCCCGCTCCAAGTTCGGCCTCGTTCAGTCTCGACAACAATCCGTGGCCCGAGGCGATGCTGGCGACGGCCGGCTATCTGCGCGTTGGCCCCCGCGCCGTGCGCGCCGACAAGGCGGAGCATCTTATGTTCCTGCTCAGCCACGCGCGCCGTACGGCGGGCGTCTCCGCCTTCCCGGCGCCGCCAGCGCTCGCCGCCGAGATCGGCTGCCCGATCGCGGAGTTTCCACAGGTCGTCAAAGGCCTCGGTCTCAAGCCCGCCGAACGGGACAAGGCCACCAACGCCGTCACGCTCTGGCGCTTCGGTTCGCCCAAGGCCGTCGAAGCCCGCGCCGCCGCGAAGGCCGCGGTCCGTACGCCACCGACCGGCCCGTTCGCCGCGCTGGCCCAGCTGCAGATCGTTGCGACGCCCCCGGCGGCTCCCGCACGTCCGCGCCGCCGGCGCAAGCCGCGCGCACCGAAAGCCGTCGCCTCATGAGCGAGGACGACCGCATGAGACTGGATATCTGGCTGTGGCGGACACGCTTCTACAAGGCGCGCGCCACGGCCAGTGACGCCATCGGCCGCCGCGCGGTGCGGATTGAGCGCAGCGGTCTGGTGCGGCGCATCGACAAGCCGTCAGCGACCGTGATGGCCGACGACCTGCTGAGCTTCACGACGGAAGCCGGATCATACGTCGTGCGCGTTCGCGCAATGCCTGAACGGCGTGGGCCAGCGCCTGAGGCGGCGCTATGTTACGAGCTGATCGAACATATCGAACCGTCCCGGCCGTCCAACTACAACCCGTCAAACCGAGGCTCAGCCAGATGACCGAGCCTGCCCAGACGCTGAACTCAGTCATGGCGGCCATGCTGCGCGGCCTGAAGCAGCTGCCCGACCTTCGCGCCGCCCTGGAGGGCCTCGGCCTGTTCCTCCTGGTCGTCGCCGCGGGCGTCTGGGCTGCAATGTCCGGCGTGCTGACGTTGCACCCCATCGCATCGCGCAACGAGATGCTGACGCTGTCGCTGGCCGCCTTCATCGTGCCGAGCCTGATGGAGGAGCTGGTGTTCCGCGGCTGGCTGGAAAAAGGTGCGCCGATCGCGGCAGTCGCCTCCCTGGTCGCCTTCATCTTCTGGCACCCGCTGCAGGTGATGATCGGCTCGCCCTTCGCCCGGCCCGAGTTCATGGACCCGCTCTTCCTGTCGGTGGTCGGGGTCCTCGGACTCGCCTGTTCGCTGAGCCGGATCCGGTCAGGTTCGATCTGGCCGCCCGTCGTCATCCACTGGGGTGTCGCGGTCGTGTGGAAGGCGCTTTTCGCCGGGTGAGTTGCCCCCGCGGGAGCCTTGAGCGCGGCTGATGTCCGGGTTCAATTGACATTCGCCGCCGTCGACCGCATTTGCGGCCCTCAGTCAGAGCCTCCGAGCCGCCTCTCCCATGACCTACATCGTCACAGACGCTTGTATTCGCTGCAAATACATGGACTGCGTGGAAGTCTGTCCGGTGGACTGCTTCTACGAGGGCGAAAATTTTCTCGTTATCCACCCGGACGAGTGCATCGATTGCGGGGTCTGCCAGCCGGAATGCCCGGTCGAGGCCATCGTGCCCGACACGGAAGACGATGCCGACGGCAAGTGGTTGAAATTGAACTCGGAATTCGCGAAATCCTGGCCCAACATCACGGTGAAGGGTACCGCCCCGGCTGACGCTGACGACTACGCCAAGGTTAAGAACAAGCTGGAGACGCTGTTCTCACCCAAGCCAGGCACGGGCAGCTGAGGCGAAATGCCGCTCCCGCCGTGGAATCGGGGCGTTGACAGCGTCCAGGCTGCAGCAACGAGTTGAAATTTCTTACAATTGTGATAATACAAAGCTCCTGCCGACGGGCGGGCGCAAATGCAACAGGTCACAGGGAATGGGTCGCGCACCATAGGTATGGGGCGCATCGAAACCCGTGACTGTTCGTGCGGTGTAAGAGGACAAGCAGCATGACGAAAAAACAGCCGGCTAAAGTTGTTGAGGGCGCGTTCAGCGTCGCCCAGCATGTGGTCTACCCCGCGCATGGCGTTGGCCGTGTGACAGGCGTCGAGACCCAGCAAGTCGCCGGCATGAAGCTTGAGGTTTATGTCGTGGCGTTCGAGCAGGACAAGCTGATCCTGCGCGTTCCGACCGCGAAAGCTGCGTCCTCCGGCATGCGTCCGCTGGCGTCCGCGCGCGTCGTTGGCGATGCTCTGAAGACGCTGGGCGGCCGCGCGCGCATCAAGCGCACCATGTGGTCGCGCCGCGCTCAGGAATACGAAGCGAAGATCAACTCCGGCAACCTGATCTCGATCGCGGAAGTCGTCCGCGACCTGCACCGCGCCGAAGACCAGCCCGACCAGTCCTATTCCGAGCGTCAGCTCTATGAATCGGCGCTGGACCGGATGGCCCGCGAACTGGCGGCCGTCGAAAACATCAAGCATGCCGATGCGGTGGAGAAACTCTCCAAGTCGCTGGCGAAACGCGCCGCCTGAACGCCTGAGGTCGCCCGGTAGCAGACACGACAAGAGGCGCCCTCCGGGGCGCCTCTTTTGTTTTGCAGCGCACGGATCGCGATCCGCGCCAGTTTTTCCGCAAACGTCCGGGTAGCCGATTCCACGCAATTTCAGCCGCTTCGCTGGACTGTGCGCCAGCGCACCCTACTTCGCGTCAGTTTATTTGCGACCCACGCGGAACCGCTGCCCGTCCAGGCGGGTTTACGGATTGGCCCTCTCATACAGAGGGCGATTGCGGCGGCATTTTTACATGCGCCGCGGGGACATTAGGCAACTCCAACCGCGCGGAGTCTTTTTATGGCGTCCACCGACCAGGCCTCTTCGGGAGCTGACCGGCGCTTTGTCAAACGTGCGATGACCGCGCCCCTTCTGGAACGCGATCACGAACTCGATCTTGCCTCGCGCTGGCGCCACAACAACGACGAGCAGGCGTTGCACGAACTCACCACCGCCTACATGCGTCTCGTGGTGGCCATCGCCTCCAGGTTTCGCACGTACGGCCTGCCGATGTCAGACCTCGTACAGGAGGGGAACGTAGGGCTCATGCTGGCCGCGGCAAGGTTCGAACCCGAACGCGAGCTTCGTTTCTCGACCTATGCGACATGGTGGATCCGCTCCTGCATCCAGGACTTCATCCTGCGCAACTGGTCCATCGTCCGCACCGGCACCACAGCCGCTCAGAAATCACTGTTCTTCAACCTCCGCCGCCTCCGCGCCCTCCTCCGCGACACCACCGATGGCGGCCTGTCGCCTGAGAACCGCACGTATGTCGCGACGGCGCTGCGGGTTGATGAAGGTGAAGTTGATCGCATGGCCTCGCGCCTCTCCGCCGCCGACCGTTCGCTGAATGCGCCGCTGGGCGAAGCGGGCGATGCGGAATGGCAGGATCTGTTGCCTGACACCGGCATCCTGCCGGAAGACGACACGATGCTGGCGCGCGACCGCGCCACGCGCACGGTGTGGCTCAACGAAGCGCTGGAAGACCTCACTGAGCGCGAGCTGACCATCATCCGCGAGCGTCGCCTCGTCGAAGATGGCGTGACGCTGGAAACACTGGGCCGCAAGCTGGGCGTCTCCAAGGAACGGGTTCGCCAGATCGAGCATCAGGCGCTGCGAAAGCTGCGCTTCTCGCTGTTGCGGATCGTCGGCGATCCAGAAGAAGCGGGCCTCATCCCCTCGACCTGATTCATGCTTTCGGCCTTTCGAGCTGGCCTCAATGCGTGACGCGAATGGCGGGCTCGCCGAAATCATCACGCGCGCGCACGCACCCGTGGTCGAACGCCCAGAGGCCGCGTCTCGCACGCCGTGCTTCTTCCTCGAGCACGTAAATCTGGCGGACACGGCGCGTATTGTCCGAGAAGGTGCGGACAGGGACAGCGCCCTGCCTTGAGGTCGGCCGTTGAGCCAGAGGCCGGCGCCTGTCTCTTCCTTCACGATGACATCGGCGAGCGCGCCGTCGTAGCAGTCAAGGTTGAGGCCGCCCTCGCGGACAGCCGAGAGAGGCGGAAATGAGCAGCGCGCGGACTTCGGGCGCGAAGGGTTCGTCCCGGCGGCGGTCATAGCCGGGAGCGGGGCGCCTCCACTTGAGCCAGGCTGACCTTGACGCCGGTATCGAGGGTGAGCGCATCGCCGTTCGAGACGCGTGCGATGCGTCCTGTTTCACCGGGGCCAAGATCGGGCAGCCTGCTGCAGCCTGCCGCCAGGGCGGCGCCGGGCAGCAAAGCGCGGTGGTCAAGCAGGAAGGCGTGCCGCCGCCCTGCCCCGTCACCCACACCAATCCCCCCATCTGGCCAGACAAACCGGGAGAGACCGACGAATCGCAAACGGGGCGCCTCCCCGGCTGAACCTGTCCCGGAAAGCTTGGCTTGGGACCAAAATCGAAGGCATAAGGTCCTCGCCGATCCCGTAGCTCAGCAGGATAGAGCGACGGTTTCCTAAACCGTAGGCCACAGGTTCGAATCCTGTCGGGATCGCCACTCTGACGGCCCTTTTTAACCGTCCCGCCGGGTGCGCCGATGGGCAGGGCCGGCCCCGATTCGCCCGGCGCTGCGGCGAAAGCAGCCTGTGACCCTCAGCGGCGCCAGCGACCGTTGCGCGGAAATTGCATTCCCGCGTACAAGAAACCGCCGGAAAGCCGCATAACCACGGGCGGCAGGACGCAAGCATGAACTTGACCACCCTCCCCCACGACATCAGCGTCGCCTGGTCACGCGCCGAGGCGTTCATTGTGACATCGCCGGAACTGGCGGGCATTGGCCTGGCCATCGGGGCCGGGGCGCTGCTTGCCGTGATCATCATGGCGCTGACCGCGCTGGTCCGGGCGCTGGCTTCGGCCCGGCGGGCGGCGCTGGCCTCGGCGGTTCGGCGGACCAATGACGTCGGCGCGCGCATCCTGATCGTGAGCGGCATGCCGGGACGCCAGAAGGCGATCAGCGGCTTCCTGCGCAAGACCTGCGAGACGCACCTCAAGGACTTCATGTTCGGCGGGCCGTTCCGCGTCATCCATTATCCCGGCTCGCTCGAAGGCGACGAGCAGGCGACAAAACTCCTGAAGCGCACCGAATGCGACCTGGTGATCTGGGCCGAGACGCCGCGCGGCGCCAAGGGCGTGGCGCGCATCCTGAGCCGGCCGTCCAATCCGTTCGAGACGCAACGCCCGCCGATCACGCTGGCGATGTCGAAGGAGCGCTCCACCTGGAATGAGCCGATGGCGCGCGCCATGGCGTATGCCGCCGCAAAGCAATTCCGCCCTGCCCTCGGCCGTCCGCAGGATTTCCGCGCCGAGCGCCTGCAGCCGGTGGTCGAGACGCTGCTGACCATTCTCGCCGCCAAGCCGAAGGTCGATCCGAAACTGCTGGCCGAGATGGTCGACGACGCTGCTACCGGTTCGCTGCAGCTGGCGTTTGCCGGCGATGACACGTGGATCGACAAGTCGGTCGAAATCGCCACCTCGACGCTGGCTGAAATCAATCGCTCGGTTGCGCCAGACCGCTGGATCGCCGCGAAGGTCACGTTGGGCCGCGCCCTGCGTCTGCGCGCCGAGAAACGCTTCGACCCGGTGATGCTGCGCGAAGGCATCGCCCATCTGACCGAGGCGCTTGATGCGTTGCGCTCCGAACCGCGCTTCAAGCTGGCCGAGTCCGCCGCGCAGGCGATTGGCGATGCGCAGAAACTGCTCGGCACACGCCGCAAATTCTCGATCTCGGGCGGCAGCATCTAGCACTGTCCGTGGCGCGCAAACGCCGGCGTCCCTGCGCATAAGCCGAGCGGCGGGATCTGGAAAGTTTTGACCGTGACGAGGCGGCGCGCGGGCGCGCCATTCCGCAGGCGGACCGCGTCGGGCCGGCGCGAGTTGGAACGGGTTGGACTCCAACGCGCGCGTTCCGGCGACATCGGCGAGGACGACGGAACCCCTCCCCGGCACGCGGCCTGGCGGAAGGCGCGGGCGCGCCAGTGTTTCATGCGGTGATGGAACAGGCGGAAGCGGATGCTGTCGCCATCGAGTTTGCGCGGCCGCTCCAGCCTTTGGGCAGATACTGGGCCGGCGAGACGGTGTGCGGCGGCGTGAATGGCGCGCGTGACCATCGCCTCGCTGGACGCGCTCGACCAGCTTGCGGCAGTGCTTTTGCCAATGCCGCGGCGTGAGGCCGATCAGCGGGCGCAGGACAAGCCACGGGAAGAAATGGTCGATGAGCCTCCGAGCGATGGCCAGGAGCGTCAGGGCGGCTCTTCCTGTGCGCCTTCAGCATGAGCGCGTGCCGGCTTGATGGCGATGAAGGCAAGCGCGCCGAGCGGGTGGGGGTTTATGGGAGAGATATTCGACACCCGTTGGGTGTCAGTGCGCTGGGATTGTTCCGGAAGATCGTTTGGGATGGAACCAGCGATCCGCAGAAAACTGCGGAGTTGTGCGCGTACAGGCAGCAACAACGCTCATGCCGTCATTCCGGAAACGCAAAGCGTTGTCCGGAACCCAGCGGCTCGAAGCAAAAACTCGTAACACTGCTCCTGGGTTCCGGGTCGCAGCGCTTTGCGCCTTCGCCCGGAATGACACGCTCAGGCGTCAGCCTTCCTCGGCTTCGGTGAGGCAGCTGTCGCAGAGACATTCATTGTTGAGATTCTCGGTCATGTAGGCTTCGCCATAATCGTAGCCCAGTTGTTCGCCCGGCTTGATATCGCGCAGGGCGAAGACGTAGACGCGGCCGCGGTGGACGATCGCCTCGCAGTTGGGATCGCAGGAGTGGTTGATGTAGCGCGCCTTGTTGCCCTGGGACGCGCCGTCGATGGTCTTGCCCGGAGCGACGTCGAACAGGTAACGCGACTGGCTTTTCGCGCGTTTTTCCGGCGTGAGCAGGACGCCGGTGTATTCGATGATGCAGGTGTCTTCCGGGATGTGGACGCGTGTAAAGAGGCCCTTGCCGGTGGTGCAGGGCTTCACATCGAGGGCAAGGTCGCGGGGCGTATAGCGTCTGGCCATTGATCGGACTCGAAACTCTTGTCTGGGCGTGGACGCCGGAGCGGGCGTCTATCATGGCGCGACACGGGGATGCCAGCCGCTTTGATCCGGCCATTTTCACGCCGCACTTCGCACCCAGGTCGAGTCCGAAGGTGACGGCAGGAGCGATCCTGCCGGGGCCCGTCCGGTTTCCGTGCACGTCGGGCGTTGACAGGTGAGAATACAGGCGTAATCTGAGCTCAGATTACAGGTGTATCATGACGCAGATCTCCGAGGCCGAGTCCCGCATCATGGAGGCGCTGTGGCGCAAGGCGCCGCTGACGGCCGACCAGATTTTCGAAAAGGTCGCCCCGGCGAATGCGTGGGCGCAGGGCACGGTGAAGACGCTGATCACCCGCCTGCTGAAGAAGAAGGCCATCGCCGGCGCCAGGGAAGATGACGCCTACTGCTATCGCCCGCTGATCGCGCGGACCGACTGGGTGCAGGCGGAAAGCCAGGGCCTGCTGGACCGGCTGTTCAAGGGCGAGGTGGCGCCGCTGGTGGCGCACTTCGCCGAGAACCAGCAGCTGAGCTCGAAAGACATTCGCCAACTGAAGGCCCTGATCGCCAAGATCGAGGAGGACGGGAAATGATCGCCGCCCTCGTCGCCTTTGCCGAGATGAACCTTGCGGCCGCCACCGCCATCATCGGTGTGCTGACCATGCGCCGGCATGTTCACCGCCTGATGGGACCAGGCGCAGCTTACCTTTTGTGGGCCGTTGTGCCGGCGGCGATGGTCGCGACCCTGATCCCTGCCCGCACGATTGTCGTCTCGGTGCCTGTGGCCAGCCTGTCGGGCCTGCCGTGGAGCGACGCGATCTCGCCACTGGCGGCAGGGATTCTGGGCATGATCTGGGCGGCGGGCGCGCTTGCGACGATCGCGGTGATGGTGCTGCGGCAATACCTGTTCCTGCGCGATGCATCGCTGGGGCTCGCCGGGCCGGCAGTGATCGGCTTCCTGAAGCCGCGCATTGTGACGCCGGGAGATTTCACGACGCGCTTCAGCGCCATCGAGCAGAAGCTGATCCTGGAGCATGAGCAGGTGCATCTGGAACGCCACGATGCGCGGATCAATGCAGCCGTGGCGCTGGCGCGGTGTGTGATGTGGTTCAATCCGCTGGTGCACCTGGGCGCCAAGGCGCTGCGCGCCGACCAGGAAGCGTCGTGCGATGCGGCGGTGATCGAGAACCGTCCGAGGGCGCGGCGGGTTTATGCCGAGACTTTGCTGAAGACGCAGATGGAGACGCGGCCGCTGCCGGTGGGCTGCTACTGGCCGGCGGAGGATGTGCATCCGCTGACTGAACGGATCGGCATGCTGACGCGCGCGCCCTTCTCGCATCGGCGCAGGCTGGCAGCGGCAGGAGCTGTGCTGGCGCTGGTGGGTGGCGGTGGAGTGACAGCCTGGGCCGCGCAGCCGGCGCGGCAGGTGTTGGCGGAGGCGAAGGCGGCGGAGGTGGTGTGGGTGAGCCCCCTGCTCGGCGGACCGGAATTGCTGGTGCAGATCAATGCGATCTCGCCTGGACCACCGCCTGATCCGGGGGCGCCGCCGGGACAGTGACCCGCTCGCCCAAGACGACCTGAACTTCTCGACCTTCAAGCAAGCAGGAGCCTGTGATGTACGAGGCAATGAGAACGCGCGCGCCGGATTCCACGAAACTCGCAGGCGCATCTGTGACTGTTCTGGTGCTGGCGGTGGCCGCCTATGGGCTGTCGACTGGTCTGGGCGTGCGGATCGTCAAGGCGATCACGCCGCCGATGGTGGTGGTGAGCCTGCCGGATGTGGTTGAGACGCCGGAGCCGGTGGAGACGTTTGTCGAGACGAACGATCTGACGCTGCCGGTGCCTGTGCCAGTGACGCCGCGCAACATCTTCACAACTGACGACGATCCGCCGATCAGGATCGCGCCTGGACCGGACGTGGTCGGACCCGTGGGCCCGGTGATCCGCGTTGGCCCGGTGACGCCGCCGATTGCACCGACACGGCCGAAACTGCTGACGCAGGAAAAGCCGCCCTATCCGATGCAGGATTTGCGCGCTCGCAATGAAGGCGTGACCGGTATTGAAGTCTGTGTCGATCCGAACGGGCGCGTGACGAACGCCAGCCTTGCGTCATCGAGCGGGCATGACCGGCTGGATGCTGCGGCGGTGAAATGGGTGCGCGCTGCGCGCTTTGAGCCAGGCACGATCAATGGCGCGCCGAGCGCGGTGTGCGGCCACGTCGTCGAATATCAGTGGACGGTGAATTACCAACGCTGACCCGTTTGAGCCTCGCCCCAGTAAGGCGAGGCGGGCCGGCACGCCAGGACGCCCCACGTTCCGGCCGGCCATTCTGGCGCCCCTTCTCATCTATCCAGAGAAGGGGCGCATTTCTTTTCAGCTCAGCGCGCGCCGGTGCGGCCATCGATCACGCCGCGGCGAAGGCGGACCATGCCCTTGATCCAGCGATCATAGTCGCCGGTCTTGCGCTGCATGTAGGTGGTGACCTGGGGGTGCGGCAGGATGAGGAAGGTTTCGGCGGCAAGGCCCTGCACGACCGCTTCCGCGACATCGGCCGGCGACAGCACGCCGTCGACATTCTGCGAGCCGGCGGCGCCGCCGAGCATTGGCGTATCAACCGCCTGCGGGCACAGCAGGGAGACGCCGACGCCGTTCTCCTTCGCGGCGATGGCGAGGTGTTCGCCAAAGCCGATGGCGGCGTGCTTGGTGGTGGAATAGACGGCCGAGCCGATCTGGCTGAGCAGGCCCGCCGCCGACACCGTGTTGAGGAACCAGCCGGACTTGCGTTCGATCATGCCGGGCAGCACATAGCGGGCGGCATAGACGTGGGCCATGACGTTGACGCCCCAGGCGAGATCCCAGTTTGCGTTGGGCGGCGAGCCGGGATTGTCGATATCCGGGTCTGAGCGCGAAATGCCGGCGTTGGAGCAGAAGAGATCGATGCGGCCGAATTTTTCCTCGGCGGTGCGAACGAGGCGTTCAACGTCGGCTTCCCTGGTGACGTCGGTCTGAACGGCGAGCCCGCCGACAGATTTGGCGACGGCTTCGAGGCCGGGGCCATCGAGATCGGCAAGGACAAGGCCCTTGGCGCCTTCAGCGTGGAAACGTTCGGCCAGCGCCTTGCCGATGCCGCTCGCTGCGCCGGTGATGACGACGATCTTGTCCTTGACGTTCATGGGTGCGGCTCCGTGCGGCTCGACTGACTGAGATCAGCCTAGCCAGTTCCGGCGGCGGAGTCGCGGGGCGGCGGGCGGAAACCTAGGGCTTCGGCGTGTAGACCTTGCGGGCCTGCCAGAAGCTTTGCATCTCGGCGAAGGCGGCCTTGTAGGCGGGGTTCTTGCGGCCGAGCGTCGAGGGCAGGACGATGACGACCAGCTGGCGGCCATGGGGGGTGTCGTAGCCATAGGCGAGGACGGAGCTGCGGCCGCCTGATTTGGGTTTCACAGCAATCGTTCCGGCGACAAGGCGTGATTCAGGCGTGCTGCCGAGACTGTCGATATTGCCGATATTGACGATCTCGCCGGCTTCCCATGCGGCGCGCTGGTGGGCCTCGGGGAACCAGAGGTCGAGTGCGCCCGCGGGCTGGACGACGGGATAGAAGATCAGCTTCACGGTGAGGCCGCGGCCCTGATCGGGCGATGTGGCGACCCATTGCTTGGCCGCCGTCGTGGCGGCTTTCCAGCCCGTAGGCGCGGTCTGGGCGACGGCGCTGGCGCTGAAGCCAATGAGTGCGATGGCGAGGCCGAGGGTGCGAAGGAGTTTCATGGCGGACACCTGCATGACTGGAGCGCAGTTTACCGCCTGGCGCTGCCAATGCGCCAGCGTCCACCGCAGGACGGACTTGAACCTTCCGTGTGGACCTTACGCGCGCGAAAACTTCTTGAACGTCGGGCGTTTGGGCTCCGAAGCGGCGGCGCCGAGGCGCTTTTTCTTGTCTTCGAGGTAGGACGAGAAATCGCCCTCGAACCATTCAACGTGTGAGTTGCCCTCGAAGGCGAGAATATGGGTGGCGACGCGGTCGAGGAACCAGCGATCGTGGCTGATGATGACGGCGCAGCCAGGGAAGTTGTCGAGCGCATCTTCCAGAGCCTGCAGGGTTTCGACGTCGAGATCGTTGGTCGGTTCGTCGAGCAGCAGGAGGTTGGCGCCTTCCTTCAGCATCTTGGCGAGGTGGATGCGGTTGCGCTCGCCGCCCGAGAGGGAGCCGACTTTCTTCTGCTGGTCGGAGCCCTTGAAGTTGAAGGCGCCGAGATAGGCGCGTGAGGGGCGCTCGATGCCGCCGACGTCGATGATGTCGAGGCCGCCCGAGACTTCCTGCCAGGCTGTCTTGTTGGGATCGAGGCTGTCGCGCGACTGGTCGATGTAACCGAGCTTGACGGACTCGCCGACCTTGAAAGTGCCGCCATCGGGCTGTTCGCGGCCGGTGATCATCTTGAACAGCGTGGTCTTGCCCGCGCCGTTGGGACCGATGACGCCGACAATGCCGCCCGGCGGCAGCTTGAAGGTGAGATCCTCGATCAGCAGCTTGTCGCCGAACGCCTTGTTGAGGTGTTCGACTTCGAGAACGACCGAGCCCAGACGCGGGCCGGGCGGGATGCGGATCTGCGCCGTGGTGATCTTCTCGAGTTCGGCGGCGGAGGCCTTCTCGTTATAGGCGTTGATGCGCGCTTTCGATTTGGCCTGACGCGCTTTCGGCGAGGCGCGAACCCATTCGAGTTCCTTGTTGAGGGAGCGCTTGCGGCCCTCCTCTTCGCGCTCTTCCTGGGCGAGGCGCTTGGCCTTCTTGTCGAGCCAGACCGAATAGTTGCCCTCGTAGGGGATGCCGCGGCCGCGATCGAGCTCGAGAATCCAGGTGGTGATCTGGTCGAGGAAGTAACGGTCGTGGGTGACGAGGATGACGCAACCCGGGAAGTTGGTGAGGTAGTTCTGCAGCCAGGCCACCGACTCGGCGTCGAGGTGGTTGGTCGGTTCGTCCATCAGGATCATGTCGGGCTTGGACAACAGCAACGCGCATATTGCGGCGCGGCGGATCTCGCCGCCCGAAAGGGTCTTCACGTCAGCGTCGCTGGGCGGGCAGCGCAGCGCGTTCATCGCCATCTCGATCTTCGAGTCGATGTCCCACGCATCGGCGGCGTCGATCTTCTCCTGGAGTTTGGTCATCTCCTCCATCAGCTCGTCGGTGTATTCCTCGCCCAGCTTCGCGGAGATGGCGTTGAATTCCTCGACCCACTGATGCTCGGGGCATTTCGAGGCGATGTTCTGGAAGACGTTCTTGGTGGTATCGAGCTTGGGCTCCTGCGGCAGGTAGCCGATCTTGATGCCGGCCATCGCGCGGGCTTCACCGATAATGTCGGTGTCCTCGCCCGCCATGATGCGCAGCAGAGTGGATTTACCCGAACCGTTGACGCCGACGACGCCGATCTTGGCGTCGGGCAGGAAGGACAGGTGGATGTTCTCGAACACCTTCTTGCCGCCCGGATAGGCCTTGGTGAGGCCTTCAAGCTGGTAGACGTACTGATAGGCGGCCATGGGACGTCCCTGGGGAAATGGGCGGGGGAGGATTGCGCAAGCTAGATGACAAGTCGGGGCCGCAATATCAAGCTGAGCTTCAATCCACCTGTCGGAGATTCGCATGCGTCTGATGATGGCCTGTTGCGCCCTTCCCCTGGTGATGGGGACCTTGCTGGCGGGATGTGGCAAAAACACCGACGCGGCCGAGGGTCTGGAGGTTGCAGCTGAGGCTGGAACGACGATTCCGGCGGCTGTCGCCACACCTTGCACAGGTCCCATCCTGCCCCTGACGGGCGTTTGCGCGACGCCCAGCCCGGGCCTGTTCCTCGCCGTCGATGGGACAATCAAGCCGTTTGGCGACAAATGCGTGTGGACGACACAGGAAGTGGCCGTGTCGGACAACCAGGCGCTGGTGTTCCGCAGCCAGGATTGCGGGGCCGAGGGTTGGCCGGTGATGTCGTACAGCTTTGCCGCCAACAAGCTGACGGCCAGCTATCCCTCCGATCCGGGGTCCGAGCCGCATGCGGGCGTGGTGCTCGAGGTGTTCCCGCTGGGGACTGGCCAGACGGCTGAACAGGTGGCGTTGCAGACGCTGGCGGGCGCGCCGGCGGACCAGCGGGCGCAGTGCGTGACGACGCCGATCCCGGATGCACATGTGGCGGGCAAGGCGTTCGACCTTGGGCCCAATGAAGCGCTGACCAAGCGACTGGACGAGGAGAACATGGGCGAGGTGTATGATGCCTGCGGCCCCTATGGCTTCACCGACGCCGTGCAGTTCTGGGAGGCGCGGCCCGGCCGCGTGCTGTTCCAGATGCAGGGACAGGACGACCCGCTGTACGACCCCAAGAGCTTCACCTTCTATGTGAAGAACCCGGACGGGAGCTGGTCGAAGGAAGCCTGATCTTCGGGCAGGTCTTCGCCGGACAGTTACGTCGTCTGGCAGGCGTTGCGCCGGACAGCCCCTCGCGCGCCTTGATGGGCCGTCTCGCCAAACGTCTTGCAGTATGGAAAGGTCCGCCGCGTTGCCGCAGGGGATGGCGGCGAATCTGACGCAAAAGGCCACGCTCAGGGGGCCGGGAGAGGAAATATGTCCACGGAAACGATCGCCGGTGCGCCGGCGAGCGCGCGCACGCCCGCCTATAGCTGGCTGGTGCTCGGCGTGTTGTGCTTCATCTACACGTTCAACTTCCTCGACCGGCAGCTGATGTCGATCCTGACCGAGCCAATCCGCAAGGAGATGGGGCTCACCGACCGCCAGATGGGCCTGCTGGGCGGCATCTATTTCGCGGCGTTCTACACGATCATCGGCGTGTTCGTCGGCTTCTTCGCCGACCGGTTCAGCCGCAAGTGGATTCTCGTCACCGGTTCGACCCTGTGGAGCGGCTTCACGGCGGCGTGCGGTTTCTCGACCGTTTATCCTGCCCTGATGGTCTCGCGCATGGGCGTGGGCGTGGGTGAAGCGGCGGGCGCGCCGCCATCCTACTCGATCATCTCCGACTATTTCCCGGCGCATCGCCGCGGCATGGCGCTGGGCATCTTCTCGCTCGGCGTGCCGTTCGGCATGGCGATTGCGGCGCTCGTCGGCCCGCTGTTCGTGGCGCATGGCGATTTTGTCTTCGGCACGATGACGCTGTCGGGCTGGCGCATGGCCTTCATCAGCATCGGCGCCGCCGGCATCCTGGCGACCATCCTGCTGGCGCTGATCGTGCGCGAGCCGAAGCGCGGCGCGCAGGACGTGCAGCTGGACATCCACATGGAGGAAGCGCCGGCGATCAAGAAGCCTGGCTTCTTCAAGACGGCGGGCGAATTCTTTGGCCGGCCCACCCTGGTGTTCACGGCGCTTGGCTGCGGCGCTTCGGCGTTTGTCGGCTATGGCATCCTGAACTGGACCGCGCCGTTCCTGACGCGCGTGAAGGGCATCAACATGGGCGAGATCGCCCTGTGGTACAGCCTTGAGCTGGCCGTCTGCATGGGGATCGGCACGTGGCTTTCCGGCCAGATCGCCGACTGGCTCTCGAAGAAAGACAAGTTCTGGTATGCGCTGGTGCCGGTGATTGCGCTGGTCTGCGCGGTGCCTTTCTACATCGGCTTCGTCTGGGCGCCGACGTGGCAGATGTCGCTGGCCTTCCTCGCCATCCCGACGCTGCTGAACAACACCTATCTCGCGCCGGCGCTGGCTGTCGTGCAGAACTCCGTGAAGCCGGAACAACGCACGATGTCGGGCGCGCTGCTGCTGATGGTGCTGAACCTGATCGGCCTGGGTCTTGGACCGACATTTGTCGGCGAGATGTCCACGCGCTTCACCATTAGCGACATTGTGAGCGGGCTGGGCGTGTCTATCGACCAGGCGACGGCTTACGCCGGGATGACCGCCGCGCAGATCAAGGAGCTTGCGCCCGAGATCGGCCAGGGCATCGCCTCGGCCGGAGCAACGGGCCTGCAGTCGGCGCTCTACACGCTGGCGCCGTTCTATGCGGTGGCGATCTTCTTCCTGATCTGCGAAGCGCTGGCGCTGCGCAGCGAACAGAAGCGGGGCCGCGGGATCGCCTGATCCACGCGGACGCCAGCAGAAGTGATCTACGGGGAAGCCCTGCCGCAACGTCGGCGGGGCTTCTCTTTTCTGGTCTCCGGAAAGCGGCGCGCATAGGCTTGGCGCAACCGCGGAGACGGGCGCTTCAGACGCCTGACCCGCGAGGTCAGGGAGAGATACGCAATGTTGAACTATCCGAAGTCGCTTGCGGCGCTGGCCGCGTTCGCACTGCTGGCGGCGTGCCAGCCCGCAGCAAAGCCTGCCGAGCCGACAACGCCCGCGCCTGCCGCCGCATCGCTGGCGGTGAAGCCGGAAGAGAAGACCGCGCTGGACGCCTACATCGCCAAGCCCGAGAGCGTTTATGGCTGGAAGCTTGTCTCGACGATCCCGGGCGATGGCTTCAACGCCTATGTGCTGGAGCTGACCTCGCAGACGTGGCGCAAGCCGGAGGAAGTGGACCGGCCGGTGTGGACACACTGGCTGACGGTGGTGAAGCCCACCGAAGTCACGTCCGACAAGGCGCTGCTGTTCATCGGCAGCGGCAGTAACAAGAACCCGGCGCCGACCAGCGCAAACGAGCGTTCGGTGCGGATTGCGAAAGCGACCAAATCCGTCGTGGTCGATCTCGGCATGGTGCCGAACCAGCCGCTGGTGTTCGCGGATTCGCCAACCGTTGAGCGCGAGGAAGACGACCTCATTGCCTATGGCCGGGTGAAGCATTTCTCGACCAGGGACGATGAGTGGCTGGTGCGCCTCGCCATGGTGAAATCCGGTGTGAAGGCGATGGATGCGGTGCAGGAGTTTCTGGCGTCCGAGCCTGGCGGCAAGACCACGGTGAAGGAGTTCGTCGTGGCTGGCGCTTCAAAGCGCGGCTGGACAACCTGGCTGGTGGGCGCGGTGGACGAGCGCGTCATCGCGATCATGCCGATGGTAATCGATGCGCTGAACTCGGAAGCGATCACCAAGCACCATTTCGAAGTGCTGGGCTTCTTCGCCCCATCGCTGGGCGATTATGTCAATCACGGCATCTTCCCGCACAAGATCGGGACGCCGGAATACAAGGCGGTGCTAGATATCGAGGATCCCTACAATTACCGGAACCGGGCGCGCCTCACGATCCCGAAATTCCTGGTGAACGCGTCGGGCGACCAGTTCTTCCTGCCGGACAATTCGCAGTTCTATTACGGCGCAATGCCGGAAGAAAAACGTATCCGCTATGTCGAGAACTCGAAGCACAATCTCGCCGACACCGATGCGGTGGATTCGATGCTGGCCTTCTATGAATCCGTCATAACCGGCGGCAAGCGGCCCGAGTATGCCTGGACCAAGGCGGCCGACGGCACGCTGACGGTGACCACCAAGGACAAACCCAGCGAAGTGATGTTGTGGCAGGCGCACAATGACAAGACGCGCGACTTCCGCGTCGAGCATCTGGGCAATGCCTACACCTCCTCGCCCCTGCTGCCGCAGGCGGACGGAACCTATGTGGCGCATATCGACAAGCCGGCTTCGGGCTACACAGCGTTCTTCATCACGCTGACCTACCCCTCGGGCGGATCGGCGCCGTTCAAGTTCTCGACCGAGGTGAGCGTTGTGCCGGACGTGCTGCCGTTCAAATGGGAAGATGCGGCGGCGAAGTATCCTGTGAAACCGGCGGAGTAACTGCAGGCGCGCAGTTTCGCAGCTGCGGGTTCGGGCGTAGGTATCAGGAACATTTCCAGCGGAGTGATCCTGATGCCTCGCCCTGCCCTGTTTGCTTCCGTTGCGCTTGCCGTGTTCGTGGCGGCCTGTGCGCACGAACCGAAGGCCGACGCTTCACCGCCGCCGGAAGAGCGCGCCGAGGCGCCGCCGCCCATGCCGATGATTACGGGCGGCTACAGCGCAACCGAGGTGAAGGGCGCCGAGATCGAAGCTGCGCGCGATCTGGCCGTTGCGGAGATCTACAAGCAGTTTCCGACGCGGGCGCTGGTGCAGAAGGTGATGGCTGAAGTGCAGGTGGTGGCAGGGTTGAACTACCGCTTCCGCATCCAGATGTCGGGCGACTCAGGGCCAACCTATGAGGCAGTCGTCTTCCGCAGCCTGCAGAACACGATGAGCGTCACCAGCCTGAAGAAGGTCAAGTAGTTGCGAGCTGAGCGCGTGCGCTCAGCTCAGACTATCTTTGTGCAGAATGCTAGCAGCAGCACAATTGGCAGCGGCACACCCAGAAGCCAGAGAATACCTGCTCGCATTGTTTCATCCTTCCGCACTGCAGAGGCGTTGAGGTCTCTGCGAATGAAGGATCAAACGTCTCGTGGATCGAGAGTGTTCCTCGCGTGGAGCATCTGCCCCCAGTCAGTGGTCGCGACCCCGTCTTCTGAACCAGATCGCGCGAGGTCTTGCCCGGTCAGCCCTGTATCATGGCGCGGCAGACGGCTTCGAGGCCGCGCGCATCGATATCGCTGAAGGCGCTGCGTTCGGTCGAGTCGACGTCGAGCACGGCGATCAGCGCCCCGGCCCTGTCGAACACCGGCACGACGATCTCCGAGTTGGAGCGGCTGTCGCAGGCGATGTGGCCAGGGAAGGCGTGGACATCGGGAACGATGATCGTCTCGCGCCTGGAGGCGCACGCGCCGCAGACGCCCTTGCCGAAGGGAATGCGCAGGCAGCCGAGCGTGCCCTGATAGGGACCGACGACCAGCTCGCCCTGTTTCAGCGGGTCGACTTCATAGAAACCGCACCAGAAGAAGCGCGGCGCGAAGGCGATGGCGAGCAGCGATGCCGTGGTGGCGAGGCGTGCGGTGCGCGAGGTCTCGCCCGCGGTGACGGCGCCAACCTCGACCACGAGTTCAGCGTAGCGCTCCGCGATGTCGGAGGACCAGGAAGCTTTCTGTTGGGACATTGGAGCGGCTCGCAGCTGGTCACCGCCTGGCGGTTACGCCTTGGCCAGCTTGCCGTAAAGCGCTTCCAGGGTGGCGGCGAGCTCGGCCTGACGGTCAGCGCCCAGCCCCTCGATCGCAGTTGTCAGGCGATGGACGGGGTCGTGCTCCAGCAGGGCGCGGCCAGTTGCGGTGAGATCGAGGCGGCGGACGCGGCGGTCCTCGGCATCGGTGCGGACGCTGACCAGATCCTTGCGGACCAGGGCGGCGACCGCGCGGGACGCGGGAGCATGGGTGACGCCCAGGTAAGTTGCGACGCCGGCAACCGAGCGCGCCTGACGGCCGGCGCGGGCGAGGTAGCGGAGTACGGCCCACTGGCCGGCGTGAATCGCCTTGGGCCCCCGGCTGTCATAAACCGCTCGGGCGGTCTGTTCGAGCAAACGCGCAACGATACTGGCGTCCATCGTATCGATCGTCCCTCTCGGCATTTCGTACGGCATTTCAACTCTCTTCCCAGCCCGGAGACCTGCGCCGTCCGGCAGTAAAGCCTGTAGCAAACATTAAATTCCGGTCGTGCAGGACGCAAGCGCAGCACAGAGGGAAACGCCGAGATTTCCAGAGTTTAGCGTAAAGAATGCCGCTGTTTCCGTTACGTTTTCAGAGACTCTTAACGGGAAAAGGACATTTCTTAACTCAACTCCCGCGCTCGTTATCCGCGGTGAAGAGCGCCGCCTGCAGCATTGTCGGGAGCCGGTCGGAGAAGCGTCGAATCGCTGGAGCGGGTGAAGGGAATCGAACCCTCGTCGTAAGCTTGGGAAGCTTCTGCTCTACCATTGAGCTACACCCGCGCGCGATTTCACTGGGTAGCGCGGGGCAATGCCGGGGACAATGGCCCGAAACTGCCCCGAAAAGACGAAACACTGCGTTCCGATACGCCTGTTTGACGACTTCATGGACGCTGAAGGGCGTTTTTCCTTGACCGACAAGGCGCCCCGTTCTGAGGTCCGTCCATGACCACGCCGGGGGCATTTGTAATCTTCGGGGCGACGGGCGACCTCGCCCGCCGGATGCTTTTCCCGTCGCTGTATTTCCTCGACATGGACGGCCTGCTGCCCGCAGGGCTGCGGATCATCGGGGCCGCCCGGTCGAAACACAGCGATGACGAGTTCCGGTCCGAGGTGGAGGCCGCCGTCCGCGAACGGGCGGGGGCTTTCTTCTCGGTTGACGCTTGGGGAAGCTTTGCCAAGCGCCTGACCTATTGCGGCGGCGACGCCAGCACACCGGCGACCTTCGAATGCCTGAAGAGCCAGATCAATGGGGCGGCTGAATCGCTGTTCTACCTGTCGACCTCGCCTGCCCTTTATACGCCCATCGTGCGCGGGCTGGCGGCGGCGGGCCTGACGGGCGAGCCCAACCGCATCATCGTGGAAAAGCCGATCGGCAAGAGCAGAGCGACCTGCGAGGCGATCAACGCCGCCATCGCCGACCATTTCAGCGAGAACCGGATTTTCCGCATCGACCACTATCTCGGCAAGGAGACGGTGCAGAACCTGATCGCGCTGCGCTTCGCCAACGCGTTGTTCGAGCCGCTGTGGAACCGGCACAATATCGACCATGTGCAGATCAGCGTGGCGGAGACAGTCGGCGTCGAAGGGCGGTTTGGCTATTACGACGAGTATGGCGCGACGCGCGACATGGTGCAGAACCACCTGCTGCAGCTGTTGTGCCTGATCGCGATGGAGCCGCCGTCGAACCTGCGGCCGGAATCGGTGCGCGGCGAGAAGGTGAAGGTGCTGCGCAGCCTGCGGCCGATCCAGGAATCGGAACTGACGCAGAAGACGGTGCGCGGCCAGTACGCGCGCGGCGTCGCCGACGGCAAGACCGTGCCGGGCTATACGGAGGAAGAAGGCGGCAAACCCAGCGATACCGAGACGTTCGTCGCCCTGTGCGCGCACATCGACAACTGGCGCTGGGCGGACGTTCCGTTCTACCTGCGGACAGGCAAGCGGATGCCGGAGCGGTCCTCGCAGATCGTGATCCAGTTCAAGAACGTGCCGCACTCGATCTTCAATGGCAGTCCGCTCGTGGGCAACAGGCTGACCATCCGCCTGCAGCCGCAGGAAGAGATCGCGCTGCTGCTGATGAACAAGACGCCGACGCTGACGCAGGGCGGCTATGAGCTGCAACCCTTATCGCTGGACCTCAGCCTTTCGGATGCATTCAAGGGCGAGAAGCGGCGGCGGATCGCTTATGAGCGCCTGCTGCTGGAAGCGATCAGCAACAACTCGACGCTGTTTGTGCGGCGGGATGAAGCCGAGGCCGCGTGGCTGTGGATCGACCGCATCATCGAGGGCTGGCAGCGCACCGGCATGAAGCCTGCGCCTTATGCTGCTGGAAGCTGGGGGCCGCACGGCTCCTTCGCGCTGACTGAACGCAATGGACACAGCTGGTACGAGTGAGCCCCGCTAATGCCACATGAGGAAACATTCTTCCCGGACCGCAAGCGCCTGTTCCTCGGGCTGTGCGGCGATCTGAACGAGCGTCTGAGCGCCATTCTCCAGAAGCGGCGCAAGGCGAGCCTGGCGCTGGCGGGCGGCACGACTCCGGGCCCCCTGTACGACCAGCTCGCCAGCCTGCCCCTGCCGTGGGAAAAGGTGACGGTGACGCTGACCGACGAGCGCTGGGTGTCGCCGGAAGATCCCGCCAGCAACGAATGGCTGGTGCGCGACACGCTGATCAAGCGGCGCGCAGCAGGCGTGGCGCTGATCCCGTTCAAGACCGGCCACGCCAAGGCGAGCGGCGGCGCCAACGTCACCGAAAAACGCATCGCGCCGATCATGCCGTTCGACATCTGCCTGCTCGGCATGGGCCCCGACGGGCATGTCGCCTCGCTTATTCCCGGCGCCGAAGGCTATGCGGCGGCGGCGGACCCGGCCAACCCGCGCAAGGTGGCGGGCGTCCATCTGGAAGGCGCGGCAGGTTCGCCCGAACGGATGACGCTGACCTTGAGCGGCATTCTCTCCTCGCGGCGCATCGTCCTGCTGTTCATGGGGCAGGACAAGCTGACGATCTACAACGAGGCCAAGGAAGGCCGCGGCGTCTCGCCGGTGCGCGATCTTCTGGCGCAGAAGAAGACGCCGGTTCACGCCTTCTGGGCGCCCTGAAGAGGTTAAAGAGACGACTGTCCGGGCGGCTGCGCGCGCAGCGCCTGGCATCGACAGGAGATCGGCCATGTTCCTGCGTGTACTGACCGTTGTTGTCGCCATGCTGGCCTGGACCGGAGCGGCGCAAGCGCAGCAGGCTTCGATCCCGGAACGCCCGTCTGCAGAGATGTGGCAGCTGATGGCGGCCATCGAATCCAATCGCCCCGCCTTCAGTCCGCGCACCCTGTCTGGCGCCGAAAAGGGCGAAGCGAAGCGCCTGGCGGCGAACTACAAGGAGAAGAGCCGGACGGCGGCGGCGTGGGAGCAACTGAAAATCCTGGCACAATCCGGCGACCGTGACGCCATGCTGTTGGCGCGCGACGCCATCAAGCGCGGCGTTCCGAACGAGTTTCGCGCGCAGTTCGCAGACACGCCTGAGACAAGGAAATTCATGACCACGCTGTCCGACTCGCTGGCGGCGCTGTGGACCGCCTATGTCTGGGAGATGCACGGCGTCGAGCCGGCTGGAATTCCCATTATCGAGCCATGTGTGGGCGGCCTGCGCGACAGCAAGGGCAAGACAATCATCCACCCCCAAGTCGGCGAGGAAACCTATCCGCTGCCGGATGCGTGGGCGGACAGGACCGAGCTGGGATGCGGCTTCCGGCTGCAAGCGCGGCTGGTCCGGCAGTACAAGAGCTACAAGGCGATCAATGATCTGCCGAAGGGCGCGGTAAAGTTCGAGTACAGCATGTTCAATGGCGCGAAGCATTATCGCGATGCGACCAAGGACTTCCATATCACGGGAGTGACGTTCCACCCCGTGTGGGGGAATGCGGAATTTCTGGAGCAGACTTTCACAGAGCACGTAGCAGCGCGGAAGAGAGGCCAGATGGTCGCCTTCAACGCGCAACTGTTGCAGGCGAAGGATATGCCGGTTGCGCTTCAGCTGACCCTGCCCTGGTACGAATACTATGCGGTCGCGACTGGCCGTCCGGATCTGATCCGCCAGTCGGACGCCACCGCGCAGTCGGCGCGGCTAAAGATGTCGGCCGATTTTGAACGTCAGCGGATCAGGGATTGGGACGCCAAGATGGATGCATTCCGCAACGCGCCGGATGACTATGAAACGGGCATGCTGGCCAGGGAGTCGCGAGAGCTGGGCGGGCGCTTTATGCTTCAGTTCAGGGAGTTGGAGGCGCAGCTGCGCCCGCAGCTGGCAAGCACTGCGCCGGGCGTGACGGGCAGCAGCGGTGGCGGTGGTTCGCCGAGCAGTAACCAGAGCGTCGAGGTCCGCAATTATGATTCCAGCGGAACCTATGTCGGCTCGACCCAGACTTCGGCGGCGTGGGCGGACATCATGAAGATGACCTCATCCCCACCGAGATGATCGAGGACGCCGCGGCGATGCACGACGCGACTGTCCAGCAGATCGAGACCCAGCTGGCGCCGTTGCTGCGGTCGCTTGAGACGCTGCGTTTGATTGCGCGGCATCTGAACCCGCCAGAGCTGGCGGGGATGCTCGATTCCGCTGGGTTTCCAGAGAACGATTTGCGGGCTGCGCGATCAGGCGGCGCGCTATGGCCCGAGCCGTATTCCGGGCTTGGCGCGCAGCTTGACGCCGCCAGCGATGCGACGCTTGCAGCATTCGAGGGGCTTCGCGCCTCAGCGAGGGACCCGGGCGCTTTGCAGGAGCTGTTTTCCGCCATGCGGCATTTGCCGCGGGCGCTGGAGGCGCTGTATCCGCTGGCGGGCGTGCTGCCGCCGGTGAACCGGTTCTTCCTTGACGCGGAAAAACGCAAGGACGCGGATTTCCAGCAGCGCTTTCTGCAGCCGCGCAAGACCGGCACGGGCGTGATCCGGTTTGGCGATGTCGCCGATGCGCGCGAGACAGTGTGGGTCTATGTGCCGGAAACCTATTCGCCGGATGTCGCCTGCCCGCTGGTGATGGCGCTGCATGGCGGCGGCGGGAATGGCCGGAGCTTCCTGTGGAGCTGGGTTCGCGAGGCGCGCAGCTGTGGCGCCGTCGTCGTAGCGCCGACGTCGCTTGGACAGACCTGGGCGATACACGGTGGTGATCGCGATACGCCGCATCTGGCGCATATCCTCAGCTTCATGCGGGAGCGCTTGACCATCGACACGGCGCGCATGCTGCTGACCGGCATGAGCGATGGCGGGACGTTCACCTACACGTCCGGGCTGGAGGCGGGTTCGCCCTTCACGCATCTCGCGCCGGTGGCGGCGGCGTTTCATCCGATGCTGGTGCAAATGGCGGATGAAGATCGCCTGGCCGGCCTGCCGATCCATATCATCCATGGCGCTCAGGACTGGATGTTTCCGGTGAGCATGGCGCGCGACGCCGACCAGTACTTCAGGGCGGCCGGCGCCGATGTCGTCTACCGCGAGGTTACAGACCTCAGCCACACCTATCCGCTCGACATGAATGGCGGGATTCTCGACTGGCTGATGATCTGAGATTGGCGTCTTTCCGCTGTTCCCGGACGCGAACCGGTCTACCATGCCGTCTGCAGGACCATCCTGACGCGAGCTGAACATGCCCACGCTTCATCCCACAGTCACCGACGTTACCCGGCGCATAGTCGAGCGCAGCAGGCCGACACGGGCGGCTTATCTTGAGCGCATCGAGGCGGCGCGGCGGGCGGACCCCGGACGCGAACGAATGGGATGTGGGAACCTGGCGCACGCCTTTGCCGCTATGCCGCTGGGCGACAAGCTGACCATGCGGGGGACGGCGCCGAACATCGGCATCGTGACCGCCTACAACGACATGCTGAGCGCGCATCAGCCGTTCGCGACGTGGCCCGACATCATCAAGGATGCCGCGCGCAAGGCGGGTGGGACGGCGCAGGTGGCGGGCGGCGTGCCGGCAATGTGCGACGGCGTGACCCAGGGCAGGCCGGGCATGGAGATGTCGCTGTTCTCGCGCGACGTGATCGCGATGGCGACGGCCGTGGCTTTGACGCATGACGCGTTCGATGCGGCCTTGATGCTGGGGACATGCGACAAGATCGTGCCGGGGCTGGTGATGGGAGCGCTGGCGTTCGGTCACCTGCCGATCCTGTTCTCGGGCGCTGGACCAATGCCGTCGGGCATTCCCAACAAGGAGAAAGCGCGCGTGCGCGAGCAGTTCGCGCTGGGGCTGGTGACACGCGAGCAATTGCTGGAGGCGGAAGCCGCGAGCTATCACACGGCGGGGACGTGCACCTTCTATGGCACCGCCAACTCCAACCAGATGCTGATGGAGGTGATGGGCGTTCACCTGCCCGGCGCAGCGTTTGTGAATCCGGAAACGCCGCTGCGCCATGCACTGACGCGCGCGACGGCGGCGCGGGCGATAGATATGGGGCATTCGCGCGACCTGCCCTTTGCGCACATCATGGACGAGAAGGCCTTCGTCAACGCGATTGTCGGCCTGATGGCGACGGGCGGTTCGACCAATCATGCGCTGCACATTCCGGCGATGGCGCGGGCGGCGGGCATCATCGTCGACTGGGATGATTTCCACGACCTGTCGGAAGTGACGCCGCTGCTGGCGCGGATCTATCCCAATGGTTCGGCCGACGTGAACATGTTCCACGCGGCAGGCGGCATGGCTTTCCTGATCCGCGAGCTGTTGAGCGTGGGCCTGCTGCATGATGACAAGCTGACGACTGTCGGCAAGCCGCTGTCGGCCTACACGATGGAGCCGTGGCTGGATGGCGACACAATTGCCTGGCGGCCGGGCGCGGAAACATCGCTCGACGAGACGATCCTGCGACCAGCGTCCAATCCCTTCGACCGCGAAGGCGGATTGCGGCTCCTGACGGGATCGATGGGGCGCGCGATCATCAAGACGTCGTCGGTGCCGGCGGACCGGCGGCGCATCGAAGCTCCAGCAGCCGTGTTCGAGAGCCAGGAGGAGATGCAGGCGGCGTTCAAGGCCGGTGAACTGGATCGCGACGTTGTTGTCGTGGTGCGATTCCAGGGACCGAAGGCGAACGGGATGCCGGAATTGCATCGCCTGACGCCGCCGCTGTCGGTGTTGCAGAACAAGGGTTTTCGCGTGGCGCTGGTAACCGACGGACGAATGTCGGGCGCATCGGGCTCGGTGCCGGCCGCGATCCACATGTGGCCGGGGGCGCATGAGAAGGGCGCGATCGCCTATATCCAGAATGGCGACCTGATCGAACTCGACAGCGATGCAGGAACGCTGGAACTGAAGGTCGATCCGCATCACCTGCGGCTGCGCCTGCCGGGGGCCCCAAGCGGGTTGACCGAGCCGGGCTTTGGACTGGAAATGTTTGCGCCGATGCGCGCGGCGGTTGGCGATCCCGAAAAGGGCGGCAGCATCTTTCCTGCATGGGGAGCAGCACGATGATGAGCGTCGATGACCTGATGGCGGTGCAGCCGGTGATCCCGGTGCTGACTGTCGAGCGGCTGGAAGACGCCGAGCCGCTGGCGGCGGCTCTGGTGGCGGGCGGCTTGCCTGTGCTGGAGCTGACCTTGCGCACGGCGGCGGCGGCAGGCGCGATCAGGGCGATGTGCCGCGTGAAGGGTGCAATCGTCGGCGCGGGCACGGTGCTGAACGGCGCCGATGTGGAGAAGGCGGTGGGCGCGGGCGCGCAGTTCATCGTGACGCCGGGATTGGCGGAGGCGACGGTGAGCGCCGCCCGCAAGGCGCACGTGCCGATCCTGCCGGGGGTGGCGACGGCGAGCGAGATCATGGCGGGGCTGGAGCTGGACCTCGACCGCTTCAAATTCTTCCCCGCCGAACAGGCGGGCGGCGTTGCGATGCTGAACGCATTCGCCGGGCCGTTCGGCAAGGTGCGCTTCTGCCCCACCGGCGGGATCACGCTTGCGAGCGCGCCAAATTACCTCGCGCTGCCAAATGTCAGCGTGGTAGGCGGCGGGTGGCTGGCGCCAAAGAAGCTGATCGACGCCAAGGACTGGGACGCAATCAGCGCGCTGGCGAAAGCGGCGTCGGCGCTGAAGCGCGCCTAGCCGTCAGCCGAGCAAGAGCTTGATGAACTCGCCATCGCTCCACTTCAGCGAGCGCTTGCCCATGGCGCGCAGGATCTCGTTGGCCTGGCGAGCGACGACGAGGCCCCGCTTGCGGATCAGGTAGAGACGCTGATCGCCGGCGCCGGCCGCCATGACGATGTCTTCCTTCATTGCGGCTTCGCCAATGGTGGTGTCGTCGATGCCGGCGCGCGGTGAAGGGCCGATCAGGCCGGGACGCAGCAGCCACCACGAGAGACCGTACCCGGGGTTTGCGGGCGTCGATTCAAACAGCGCCTTGTAGACCTTGGGATCGACGCCTCTGGCGCCGTCATAGACCCACTGACCGAAGCGGGCCCAGTCGCGGGCCGCAAAGTGGGCGCCTTGCGGCAGGAAGGGATTGCCATCGGCGCCGCGTTTCCAGTCTGTCGGGCGCACGCCGATGCCGTCGAACACACGGGACTGCAGCCACACCGTTGGATCGGACGCCTTGCCCGCGGCCTTCAGCTTGCGCTGCAGGATCTCACCGAAGCACTGGAAGTTGGTGGGGCCGTATTCGAATTTTTCGCCCGGCTTGCGGACCAGCTTCGCCTTGATCGCGTCGGCATAGGCCGGCGGACGGCCTGTGGCCTGCTCGCCCTTCAGACCGGCGGTCAACGTCAGCAGGTGACGGATGGTGATGGTCTTGCGCGCATCGCCCTTCCACTCTGGGAGCGTCTTCGCTGCGGGCTCGTCGATGTCGAGCAGACCGTCAGCAGAGGCTGCGGCGGCCATGATCCCGGTGAAGCTCTTTGTACCGCTGGCCAGCTCCCAGCCCTTTTCTGGCGCGCCGGGTTCTGGGTAGTTCTCGAAGACGACCTGCCCGTCCTTCATCACCACCAGCGAAACGCCGCGGCGGGCGGCGGCATATTCGGCGGCGGGACCATAGGGACCGGAAACCGGCGCCGGCGTTTTTGCCTTGCCCCGGAAGAGCTGGGCGTGGGCTGGCGCGATCAGCGCCGAAGCGGCGGCGCCTGCGATCAGGGTTCTGCGCGACAGATGCATGGAGGTCTCCCGGTCCCGTGTTTCATATTGGTACCGTAAGGTATCGAAAATGAATGGAGACCGAACGGGGCGCGCTATTCGCCCGTGTTCTCGAAGTATTTCGAGAGGCGCAGGCCCTGGCCGTGATAGGTCGAGAAGGAGCCTTCAGCGCCGTAGGGCACGTCGGGTTTGCCGGTCAGCTTCTCGAACACCAGGCGGCCCACGGGCTGGCCGTCCTCGAGGATGAACGGCACGTCGCGTGAGCGGACTTCAAGCACCGCCTTGCCCTTGGTGTGGGTGACGCCGAAGCCGGGATCGAAGAAGCCGGCATAGTGGGCGCGGAATTCGCCAAGCTCGGGCGCGATGGGCGCCATCTCGGCGGCTTCATCCAGCGGGATGACGATCTTTTCCTTCGACGCGAGAATGTAGAACTCGCCGGGGTCCAGAACGATGCGGGCCTCGCGTGCGCGAACCGGCTCCCAGAAATCCTCGATCGCGTGCGCGCCGATGCCGGCGAGATCGATGACGCGCGAGTGGCGCTTGGCGCGGTAGCCTACGATGTCGCTGGCGGTGGGGTGGAGGTCGAGACTGAAGGTAAGCTCGCGCACCGGCCTCTGCACACCGCGGCGAACGCGAAGCTGGAGCAGACGGTCACCGGTGCGAGCGAGGACAGAGAAGGTGCGCGGACTGATCTCGGCATAGAGTTCGCCAGAGTAGCCGAGGGGCACGCCGTCGAAGGCGCGGGCGCGGTCCGAAACAGCGCGAACAAAAACATCGATGCGGCCGGTGGAGCTTTTGGGATTGGCGGCGGCGGAAAGATCGGCCGGGAGTTTCAGCTTTTCCTGCAGCGGCACGAGATAGACGCAGCCGGTTTCCAGCACGGCGCCGCGCGTGAGGTCGAGCGTGTGCATGACGAGGCTGTCGTCGAGCCGGTCGGCCACCACACGCTTGCCGGGCAGGAAGCTGGCGCGGAGGCGGTAGGCGACCTTGCCCAGCCGGAGATCGAGGCTTGCAGGCTGGACCTGATCGTCGAGGATGCCGGCATCAGCGGAGATGGCGCCCGATTTCACCAGCGCGCGCAGGTCGCGATCGGGCAACACGCCGTCGACTGGCGCCCTGGATGTTGGCGCTTTGGCTTTGGGCGCAGCTTTGACGGCGGCGCGGGCAGGAGCTGGCTTGCGGGTCATGAGGCCTTCGGGGGCGTGAACTTGAATGTCTGCTTGCGCGCTGCGAACGGCGCCAGCGCCTCGCAACGCGCGGAATGCCCGGCGAGCAGCGGCCAGTCAGCCAGGTTGAACAGGCCGGGGTGGGCGTCAGTGAGGAAAAAGAGGCATACGCCGACGGCGATGTCGGCATGGCCGATGGCGGGGCCGAACCACCAGTCGTCCTCGCACAGCTCACGATCGGCTTCCAGCTCGTCCAGCACCGCGGCGATCTGGCTGCGGCAGCGGTCGATCCAGGCGGGGGTGGCGCGGCCGTGGACGGCGCGCTCGTAAACCAGCGAGACCGCCTTGTCGGCAAGACCGGTGGCGAGGGCGCAGACTTTCAGCGCATGGCGACGCTCTGGCCCGGTGTCGGGGATAAGCGCCCTGCCCTGCGGGACCATCTGGTCGAGCGCGTCCAGCACGGCGCAGCTTTCGATCAGCACTTCGCCATCGTCGAGGACGAGGGTGGGAACACGCATCAGCGGGTTGAAGGCGGCCAGCTTGTCGGCGTCGCCGAACACCGACCAGGGACGATGCTCGAACGACAGGCCATAGAGGTCCAGCGCGATGGCGACGCGCCGGACAAAGGGGCTGTCGAACTGGCCGATCAGAATCATGCGGCGTTGATACCAGCTAGAGTGGCCGAGCGCACCCGAAAGCACGGCCGGAAATGTCCGGCCGGGCTCGCTTCGGGAGCGAAACTGAACGATCGTTTGAGGGCCAGAGCGGCCGCCAAGCTGGCCAGCGAGTCGCTTTGGCGTTATGTGCGAGGACCAGACCCCAGAGGCGCCCATGGCAGACAACGGATCGACCCCAAAAGCCAAGCAATGGCGGCCGGCAACCATGCTGGTGCGCGGCGGACAGACACGTTCCGAGTGGGGCGAGACATCCGAGGGTCTCTACCTCACGTCCGGGTATGTCTATCCCAGCGCGGAGCGTCATCAGGCGCGCATGGCGGGCGAGGAGCCCGGCTATATCTATTCGCGTTACGCCAACCCGACCGTACGCATGTTCGAGGAACGTCTCGCCATGCTGGAGGGCGCGGAAGACTGCCGCGCCACGTCGAGCGGGATGGCGGCGGTGAACACCATGCTGGCGGGCGCGTGCAAGCCGGGTGACCGGATCGTGGCGCCGCGCGCGCTGTTCTCGTCCAACATCTGGATCCTGAAGAACGTGATGCCGAAGATGGGCGTTGCGGTGGACTGGGTGAATGGCGCCGATCTCGACGACTGGAAGCGGGCGCTGTCCAAGCCGGTGCGGTTTGTGCTGATCGAGACGCCGTCCAACCCGATGCTGGATGCGGTGGACATCGCGGAAGTCGCCAAGCTGACGCATGCAGCGGGCGGCGAACTGATCGTCGACAACGTGTTTGCTTCGCCTGTTCTGCAGAAACCTTTGCAGCTGGGCGCGGACTGGGTGGTCTATTCGGCGACGAAGCACATGGACGGCCAGGGACGTGTTCTGGGCGGAGCGGTGCTTGGAAAAACGAAAGCAATCGAGGATCACATCCAGCAATACTATCGCCACACCGGGCCATCGATGTCGCCGTTCAATGCCTGGGTCCTGGTGAAGGGTCTGGAAACGCTGGACGTGCGCGTGAGCCGCATGGCGCAGAATGCGGCGCTGATCGCTGATCGCCTGGCGCAGCATCCGGCGGTGTCGCAGGTGCGTTATCCTGGTCGCAAGGATCATCCCCATCATGCCGTCCATGCCAAGCAGATGGCCGGCGGCGGCACGCTGATCGCGTTCGAACTGAAAGGCGGACGCGAGGATGCGTTCGCGATGCTGAACAAGCTGGAGCTGATCGACATCTCCAATAACCTTGGCGATTCCAAATCTCTGATCACACACCCGGCCACGACGACGCACCGGTCGTTGACAGATCAAGAACGCGCCGAAGCGGGACTGACTGACAAGTGGATCCGGCTTTCGGTGGGGCTGGAAGACGCCGAGGATCTGGCCAGCGATCTTGAACAGGCGCTTTCGTAGTCGCGTTAGGGGAATTTCCGATGCCGGGCCCTGCTCCTTACGAAGCCGAGACCGAAGGCGTGGTGGTGCGCGTGTCGCCGAGTTTTCTGGAAGAGGAAAGCTCGCCGGAGAACCACCGCTATATCTGGGCCTATCACGTCGAGATCGAAAACCGGGGCCAACGCACGCTGCAGCTGCAGACACGGCACTGGCGCATCACCGACCGCGAGGGGCGCGTGCAGGTAGTGAACGGCGTTGGCGTTGTGGGACAGACGCCGGTGATACGGCCAGGCGCGCGGTTCGAGTATACCTCCGGTGCGCCGCTTGCGGCGCCTTCAGGGCTGATGCAGGGCTCCTACCGGCTGACCGACGAGACCGGCGCCACCATCGAAGCGCAGATTCCCCTGTTCGCGCTGGACAGCCCGTATGACGAGCGGGCGGCGAACTAGGCGTCAGACGTCCTGCGCAGGGAAGCGATAGGTGCGGCCGCAGAACTGGCAGTCGGCGGCAATCGAGCCGTCTTCCTCGGCCAGCGATACGATCTCGGCCTTCGGCATTGACCGCAGGGTGGCAAGCAAGCGCTCCTCCGAGCAGGTGCACTGGTCCAGCAGCGGACGCGGCGGTTCAAGCCGCACGCCCTCCTCATGGAACAGGCGGAACAGCAGACGACCCGACGAGAGATCGGGATCGACCAGTTCGAGGTCTGTGATCGTGTCAAACAGGGCGCGGGCATGATCCCACGCATCATCCGTTGAACCGCGTGCGTCGTCGCCGGCGACCTGCTGGATCAGCGCGCCCCCGGACCGCCAGCGCTTCGTGCCGCCGGGTTCGGAGATTTCGCCCACGGTGAGGCGCACGCGTGTGGGGATCTGTTCAGACTGGGTGAACCAGGCCTGCGCGCAATCGGCCAGCGTCCCGCCAGCAATGTCGACGAGGCTCTGGTACGGGCTGGCGTCCGGATCATTGGGCTGGAGCATCAGGGCGAGCACGCCGCGGCCCAGCACCTGGGGAATGTGGGGACGCTGGCCCTTGTTGATGCGATCGAGCCTGTCCCACTTCTCGCGGTCGAGGCGCAGATAGCCGCGCACGCCGCCATCGGAGCGGGCTTCAGCGACCATCAGCGGCACGGGACCTTCGCCCTGCGCCTGAACCACGACCTTGCCGTCGAACTTCAGCGATGCCGAAATCAGCACGGCAAGCGTGATGGCCTCGCCCAGCAGGTGAGCTGCCCAGCGCGGATAATCGTGGCGCTTGAGAATGGAATCGAGAGCAAGATCACCGAGGCGCGTGATGCGGCCGCGGACGGTGGAATCCTCAAGCTGGAACGAGGCGACAATGTCGTCGCCCTCGCCCATCGGGTCGGTCGGGGGGGTCTGATCGGTCATACGGGGGAGCTAGCATGTGACTGGACGCTGTCCAACATGGGCGTTGAGGCTTGTCTGTTCAACCCAGGCCGGGACTACCCGCTGCTCAGCTCCGCAGGCACCACTCCAGCACGGCCTTCTGGGCGTGCAGGCGGTTTTCCGCTTCGTCAAACACCAGCGAGTTCGGGCCGTCGATCACGTCGGCGTCGACTTCTTCGCCTCGGTGAGCTGGCAGGCAATGCAGAAACAGCGCCTTGCCGTTGGCGCGCTTCATCAGGCTGCTGCTGACCTTGAAGGGCGCGAGGTCTTTCAGGCGCTTGTCAGCGTCCTTGTCGCCCATCGAGACGAAGGTGTCGGCGACGACGACATCAGCGCCGGCGACGGCATCCCTCGCATTGCGATAGAGATCGATGCGGCCCTGGTCGTCACGCGCGCGCTCGACGTCGGTGAGATCGGGTTCGTAGCCGGGCGGTGTGCCGACGGCCAGGGAGAAGCCGAATTTCGGGGCCGCGTGGATGAAGCTGGAAGCCACGTTGTTGCCATCGCCCACCCAGGCGATGCGCGCGCCACGCAGGGTGAGGCCCGCCTCTTCCAGTGTCTGCAGGTCGGCCATGATCTGACACGGGTGCGAGCGGTTGGTGAGGCCGTTGATCACCGGCACATCGGACGCTTCGGCGAAAGCCAGCACATCCTCGTGACGGTTGGCGCGGATCATCACGGCGTCGATGTAGCGCGAGAGAACCTTCGCTGTGTCCTCAATGGATTCGCCTCGGCCGAGCTGGGTGTCGCCGGCGTTGAGGACCAGCGACGAGCCGCCGAGCTGTCGGATCGCCATGTCGAACGAGACGCGGGTGCGCGTCGAGTTCTTCTCGAAGATCATCGCCAAGGTGCGGCCGGCCAGCGGCGCATCCTTGTCGGCGCCGCCGCGCGGGCTGCCCTTGCGAGCGGCCTTGCGCGACTTTGCCGTGTCGAGAATTGAGCGAAGCTCGCTGGCCTCTATGGGCCAGAGATCCAGAAAGTGTTTCATGTCTCTCAGGATCCCGCTTCGACCATCATGGTGTTGAGTTGCTGGTCGATGATGTCGACGGCTTCACGCACGTCGGCTGCGGTGACGATCAGCGGCGGCGCGAGGCGCAGTACGTTGTTGCCGGCGGTGCCGACCAGCAGGCCGCGCTCGGCCAGCTTGCCGCGGAGGGGCAGCGGATCGGAGGTCATCTGCAGACCACGCAGCAGGCCGCGCCCCGTGACGGCGAGGACAAGCTCGGGATAGCGATCCTTCAGGCTTTCCATGCCCTGCGTGAGATCGCCGGAAACACGGCGCACGCCTTCGAGGAAGCCGTCGCCCGTCACGACATCAAGCACGGCGTTGCCGACCGCCATCGCCAGCGGACCGCCGCCGAAAGTGGAGCCGTGGACGCCCTTGGCCATGCCGGAGGCCGCTTCGTCGGTTGCAAGGCATGCGCCCATCGGGAAGCCGCCGCCAATGCCCTTCGCCGCCGCCAGAATGTCGGGCTCGGCGCCCTTTACCCACTGATGATGGAAAAGCTGACCAGTGCGGCCGGCGCCACACTGCACCTCGTCGTAGATCAAAAGGACGCCATTGTCGGTGCACAGCTTGCGCAGGCCCTGCAGGCATTGCTCTGGCGCCTCGCGCACGCCGCCCTCGCCCTGCACGGGTTCGATCAGCACGGCGGCGACGTCTGGCTCAACGATGGCGGCTTCAAGGGCGGCGTGGTCGCCGTACTCAAGCGTCTTGTAGCCCGGCAGGCGCGGGCCGAAGCCTTCGCGATACTTGTCCTGGCCGCCGGCATTGATGCCGGCATAGGTGCGGCCGTGAAAAGAACCGGTGAAGGACAGGATGGTGATGCGTTCGGGATTGCCCTTCGCCCAGTGGTAACGACGCGCGATCTTGATCGAGGCTTCGATCGCCTCGGCGCCCGAGTTGGTGAAGAACACCTTGTCCGCGAAGGTCAGGTCGGCATAGCGCTGGGCCAGGCGTTCCTGGCCGGGGACGCGGTACATGTTCGACAGGTGCCAGAGCTTGTTGGCCTGATCGGTCAGCGCTTTCACCAGCGCGGGGTGGGCGTGGCCAAGGCTGTTGACCGCGATACCGGCGATGAAATCGAGATAGGCTTTGCCCTTGTCGTCGTACAGACGCACGCCCTCGCCTCGCTCGAAAACGACCGGGCTCGGGCCGTAGACGGGAAGGATGGCGTTCGACATGGCGTTTTCTCCTTTGACGCCGGACAGAAAGATCATCGCGGAAACTGGAACTGAACGAGAAAGGGCGGACCTTTGAGGCCCGCCCTTTCCCTGTCAATGCAGGAATATAAGACAGAAACCTCTAGGCCTTTAGCTTGTAACCCGTTCGCAGCAGGCGCCAGCAGAAGGCGCAGAGCACGAGCGTGATCGCCAGCGTGTAAAGCGCGCCAGCCAGCAGATCGCCTTCGTGATGGCCGGTGAAGCCGTAACGGAAGCCGTCGATCAGGTGGAAAAACGGGTTGTAGTGCGAGATCGTCTCGAACGGTTCGCCCAGTCGGCTGATCGGATAAAAGGTGCCGGACAGCATGGTGAGCGGGGCGATGACGAAGTTCTGCACCGCGGCCATGTGGTCGAACTTGTCGGCCCAGATGCCGCCGAGCAGGCCGACAGCGCCCATGAACAGCGAGCCGACGACCGAGTAATAGATCACCGCCCAGAACTGCGCGACATGGAAAGGTATGATCTGCATGATCCAGAGCGCGATCATGGTGACGGCGCCGACCAGCACGCCGCGCGTGACGGCGCCGGACAGGAAGCCAAGCGTCAGCTCGAGCGGCGACAGCGGCGGCATGAGAAAGTCGACCGAGTTTCCCTGCACCTTCGCGATGATCAGCGAGGACGATGTATTGGCGAAAGCGTTGGTCAGGATGGCCATCATGACGACGCCGGGGGCGAGGAAGGACGAGAAGGCGACGCCGCCGGGCGCGCCTGAAGACGCGCCGCCGATGGCCAGCTTGAAGACGAAGAGCATCAGGATCGAGGACACGACCGGAGCGAACAGCGTCTGCATCCCGACTTTCCAGAAGCGCCGGGTTTCCCGCAGACAGAGCGTCCAGAGCCCGATCCAGTTGACGGCGCCATACTCGCGCGGTCCCGCCAGCCCTGTCGGGGCAGCGTCCATCGGCGGTTTGGTCAGGGTCTGATCCATGGGCGGGGCTTTTACGCTTTTGGGCTTGGGGCGCCAGAAGAAAGTGGGCCGCAGACTATCCACATAAAAGACCTGCAGGGCATTTGAGTCCAAACCCGGCACGACGCATGAACTTCGCCTGAAAGTTGAGTCCCCGGCGCCACAGGCGCCAGAAACCCGACCTGCGGCCAAACGACTCGCTCCCGCCACAATCACCATCAATATATTGATTAAGCTGTGAGCAAGGGGCGCAGCATGTTGCGCCGGGCGACCCGACCGATACTATCCCTTGAGGCAATGGGCCGGGGATTACGCAGTCACAACCAATATCTTGTGTCTTGCATGATTCCCGTAGGCTGTGGAGATGGATTTCATGGGCTGGACCGAAGAACGCGTCGCGGAACTCAAGAAACTCTGGGCCGAAGGGCACAGTGCGAGCCAGATCGCGAAGCGTCTGGGGAGCGTCACCCGCAATGCGGTGATCGGCAAAGTCCACCGTCTTGGACTCTCCGGCCGGGCGACCCCGTCGCGGCCTGTGAAGCGCCCGCCCCGGCTGGCGCGGCCCAAGCCGCAGCAGATGCCGCGTCAGGCTTCGGCCGCAGCTCCGGTCCGCCAGGGCGCCAATGTTCTGGCCCAGCGCGAACCGCAGCTTCCGGCTGTGATCGTCGAAGCCGACACCAATATCGAACCGCAGCGCCTGCCCAACGGCGACATGGTCACCGTGCTCACGGTGAAGGACTCCATGTGCAAATGGCCGATCGGCGACCCGGCGGACGCCACGTTCGGCTTCTGCGGACGCCATTCTGACGGCGGTTCGCCCTACTGCGTGGAGCACGCCCGCGTCGCCTTCCAGCCCGCCAAGAAGCGCGAGCGCAAGGCCCGCGAGTTCGACTACATTCAAAGACTGGCTGGCTAACGAGATTGGCTGGCTAATCCGGACGGCGCTTTGCGCTATCTGATCGGCAAGTCACGGATCGCCCCGGAGCACCGCTCCGGGGCGATTGTCGTTTGGGGATCAGCGGCGCGGATAGGCCCAGACCCAGTTGATGTGCGAGACAGGATCGCCGCCGCGTTCAGCGTCGAACTCAACCAAGCGCGTGCCGCCGAGAAGTTCCAGGCCCGAAGGCGCCGGCGGCAGGATCGGCGCAAGGATGGACCGATCGACTGGCGAGGCTTTGATCCAGCCGCCATCATAGTCCGTGTGGCTGGTTGTCGTGACCGGCGCGAAGGTGAGAAAGTAATCCTCGTCGGGGAACAGGGTCACTTCGGACTGGAAAAGGAAGGGCGTGGTGACGAGACAGGCGACCCTGCAATTTGCGGGGCGGTTTGGCGCGCCCTCCACGGCTTCGGCGGCGGCGAAGATGGCGGCGAGACAGGCGCGTTGCGTTTCGGGCGTCGCATGCGGCGGCTCGATCAGCTTGGAATAGGCCTGAACCTTGAAGTTCCAGTAACGCACGTTCGCAAGGTCGGCCGTCGATGGCAGCTGACCGGCAATCCGCTGGGGCCAGCGCGCCATGGCGCGGAGGTGGCGGGCCGGGTTGCGCAGCTTCCGCTGGGGGTGGAAGTCGAGACGTCTCATGGCGGCGGTCTGTCGTGAAGGAGTGGAGCGTTGCCCCACCCCTTACCTAGCCGCGACCTACTTCGCCACGAGATCCTTCTGCAGCGTTTTCATGCAGAGCAGGAAGAAGATCGCCGGAAGGACGTAGAGCGCCGAGGTGACGACCAGCGAGTTCTGCAGCGCCTTGGCGTCTGCGACGCGGCAGAATGCCTGTTGCGCCTCGGCAAGCGTCGCCAGCGTCGTGCCCTTGCAGGACGCGCGGGCGAGATCACCGAACCCTTCGGCGTTGGCCTGCATGACGAACAGGGTGTCGCTGAGGACGCCGATGAACAGCGGCCCGACGCCATAGCCGATCAGGTTCACGATGAAGAGGAGAATGGCGGTGGCCGTCGCGCGAGTGCGGACGCCGACGACGCCCTGCCCGATGGTGTATTGCGCGGCGAGGTAGCCGTACTTGACCCCTGCGCCCATGCAAATGCCGAACAACGCGACCCATTTGTTCTCGGCGCTGAAGCCGATCAGATAGAACGGAACGGCGATGATCAGGCCCAGGGCAGGAAGCCAGGCGATGGCGTTGGGATGGCGCTTGACCATCTTCTCGGCCAGCCAGCCGGTGAGGAAAACGCCAACCGACGCCGCAAAAGCCGACGGCACATTGAACAGCAGCGTCGCCTCGTTCTGCGAGACTTCGTAGGTGCGACGGATGAAGGAGGTCTGGAAGGTGGTGATGCCGTAGCCGCAGAAGGAAGCGAGCATGGCGCCGGCCGACATGATCCAGAAGGTCGGCTTGGATTTCAGTTCCTTGAGCGCCTCGACGAAGGTGGCCTTGCCCGGACGGGATGTCCCAGGCGGATCGGAATAGCCGCGCGGCGGCTCCTTCACGGTCAGTTTGAAGATGATCGCGATGAAGACGCCGATGCCGCCGATCAGGATGAAGGCGAAACGCCAGCCGAACTCGGTCACGACCGGACCGCCGATCAGGTTGGCGGTGAGCGTGCCGACGGTGACGCCCATGGCGTAGAAACCGAGCGCCGTTGAGCGGCGCGTGGGCGGATAATAATCTGCGATCAGCGAGTTGGCCGGCGGCGTGCAACCGGCTTCGCCGACGCCGACCAGAACGCGGAACATCAGCAGCACCACGAAGCCGCTGAGCGTGACGAAGCCAAGGTCGATCTCATGCGCGATGCCGCACAGCGCCGTCGCGCCTGACCAGAGCGCGATGCAGACCGACATGATCCACACGCGATTGCTGCGCTCGGAGAAGTGGGCCAGCGGGATGCCCACGAAGGCGTAGAAGAAGGCAAAGGCAAAGCCGGTGAGCAGGCCGAACTGGCCGTCGGTGATCTTGAGTTCGTTCATCACCGGCTCGGACACGACGCCCAGCAGGCCCCGGTCGAGGAAATTCAGAATATAGACGAGCAACAATGCGCTGAGCACGTAGCTGCGATAGGGCTTCGTGCCGTAGCCAGTGATGTGGCCGTCGGTGGCGGCGGCGGGGGTCGCCGCGCCGGCGGTCTGCATGCCCATCGGTCTCCTCCCAGCATGGCTCACTTGGGGAGCCAATGATCCTTGGAGGGAGGCTGACGTTTTTGTCGGCGGTGGTCCACACGTTTTCCGAGCGGTGTGTGAGGTTGTTCCTGACAACGGCGTGTTGCTGCACATGCAAACGGCCGGACCTCGATGAGACCCGGCCGCGCAATGGTCATTACAGTATCGTGTCGCCTCAATGCATCTTGGCGACCATGTCCTTCTTAAGGGTCAGCCCGGCGATCAGGTAGAAGGCAGCCGCCGGAATGAAGAACAAGACGGTCGCCGCCATCGACTGACGCAGACCTTCGCCATACGCCTTGGCGCAGACGGAGATCTGTTCAGGCGAAAGACCGGACTGGTCCCTGGCGCGGCAGACTTCGTTGGTCAGTGTATCCGCCATACCCTGCGACTGGATCTGCATCTGCATGAACATGTCGGACAGGATGCCGACGATCTGCGGGCCGAGGCCGTTGCCGATCAAAGCAATAATGAACAGCAGGATGGCGATTGCTGTCGCGCGCGAGCGCTGGGAAACGACGCCCTGCCCGATGGTGTATTGCGCACCGAGGTAGCTGTAGTGGCACGCAGCGCCGAGACCCCAGAGAACGAGCTGGAGTGTCTTCTGCTCAGCGGGCAGATAGAAGGCGTAAATGTACAGCGGGATGGCGAGCAACAGGCCGGCGGCAGGGAGCCACGCGACCGCCGTCGGTGATTTCGGCGACAGTTTTTCAGCGAGGAAGCCGCCCGTGAACGTGCCGACTGCAGAAATCAGCGAAAGCGGCACGCCATACTCAAGCGCGAACTTGCCTGGCGAAATGCCATGCAGACGCTGCATCATCGGGGCCTGGAAGCCGAAGAGGCCATACCCCACCAGAGCAACGAGAGCTGCACCCATCGCCATCGTCCAGAAGGTGGGCTTGGTTCCAAGCTCCTTCATGGTTTCAAGGACGCTGGCCTTCTGAACGCGCTGGACACCCGGCGGATCGGAGAAGCCGCGCGGCGGCTCCTTGACGGTGAGGAACAGGATCAGCGCGATCAGCAGGCCAGGAAGGCCCAGCGCGATGAAGGCGAAGCGCCAGCCGAAGTTTTCGCCCCAGCCGAGTTGTTCGTGGATATCGCCAATGCCGAGGCCAGCGAAGAATTTGACCACCGTCTCATCGGTCATCTGCGCAATCGGGCCGCCGAAGGCGTTGGCCAGCGCGCCGCCGAGCGTAACACCCATGGCGAAGATGCCGAGCGCATTGGCGCGGCTCTTCGGCTTGAAGTAGTCGGCGATGACCGAGTTGGACGGCGGCGTGCCGCCGGCTTCACCAATGGCGACGCCAACTCGTGCGATCAGCAGGAAGGCGAAGCTGGAAGCAAAACCGCACAGCGCGGTCATCAGCGACCAGACCGCGATACACAGCGCCATGATGGCGATACGGTTGAAACGATCGGCTGCAATGGCGATCGGAATACCCATCAGCGCGTAGAACAGCGCGAACGGAGGCCCGTTGAGGAAGCCGTATTCCGTGTCCGAAAGACCGAATGTTGAAATGATGGGCTGCGCCACCACGCCGAGCAAGTTCCGGTCGATGAAATTGAGCGTGTAAACGAGCGTCAGCGATATCAGCACATAGGCGCGATAGCTGGGCGTCCCGTAATTCTGTCCGCCCGCAGGCGCTTCGCCTGCCGGCGCTGCTGCAACACTAGCCAAATTGACCTCCCCTTGAGACTGCCTCTGACCGTTGAGCGGCCGGGCTGCCTCTGTTTCCTCGAACGGTCTCTCTGCCGTCTGGGGCGTACCCTATCTTCGAAACGGGTAGCGGCAAGCTGATTCAGGATGGCGAACGCAGGTGCGAGAATGGTCTTCGCAGCTGCAAAACCAGGCAGCGTCTGACGCTCCCGCCGGTCGCCCGCTTGCCACCGACCCGTGTCAGATCAGGCTCCTTGCCTTCATGCTGACGGATTCCGACGCGCCGACCACGAGGTGATCGTGCAGGCGGACCTCCAGCGCCTTGAGCGCTTTTTCGATCTCGCGGGTAAGGCTTTCGACGGCGTGGGATCACCGCCGGGATGGTTGTGGACGAGGAAGAGGACGCGCGCCTGCTCGGAGGTCTCGAGGCGCAGGCCAAGGCGGACATGGTTGAAGAGCGCCCCAAGCTGGCGATGACAGGCTGGTCTCTGATCTGGTCGCTGGCGGCGCCCTGGAGCCGCAGGTGGGCGCCACAGATATAGGCGGTCGGGCTTTCGCCCAGGCCCATCACGTCCAGCAGGTGTTCTGGCGCCGCCGCGAGGACGGCGGAGACCGAGCCGAAGCGGGCGATCAGATCCCAGGCGATGGGTTTGACGTCGAGGCGAGGACTGACGTCGCAGAGCAGCAGCTCAAGCAGCTCGTAACCGGCCAGCGCCGTGTCATCGCCTTCGAGTATGCGCTGGCGCAGGCGCTCGCGGCGGCCGTGATAGTGTTTGGCTGGCCCTGCTGTGTCGCCCCGCCACGGGCTTCATCGCGCGATCTACGCAGTGAAGCCGGATGTGTGCGGGGTGTGCAGGCCGGTCGGCGACGCAGTGAATATCTCGTAGCCGGTTTCGGTGACGCCCACCGAATGCTCGTACTGCGCTGTCAGCGAGCGGTCGCGCGTCACGGCGGTCCAGCCATCAGCCAGCAGCGCCACATCCTTGCGGCCCAGATTGATCATCGGTTCGACGGTGAAGAGCATGCCGGGCATCAGCTTCTCGCCCTGTCCGCGGCGGCCGAAGTGGAGGATATTCGGCGAGTCGTGGAAGACGCGGCCAAGGCCGTGACCGCAGAACGCTTCGACGACGGAATAGCGCTGGCGTTCGGCGTGTTCCTGGATCGCGGCGCCGATATCGCCGAGGCGTGCGCCAGGCTTGATCGCTTCGATGCCGCGCATCATGCATTCGTAAGTTACGTCCATCAGGCGGGCGGCTTTGCGCTTCACTTCGCCGACCGAGTACATGCGCGACGTGTCGCCATGCCAACCGTCGACGATAACGGTCACGTCGATGTTGACGACGTCGCCATCCTTCAGCGCCTTGGCGCCGGGGATGCCGTGGCAGACGACGTGGTTGACCGAGGTGCAGACCGTGTGGCGATAGCCCTTGTAGAACAGGCAGGCAGGCAGGCCGCCGCGCTCCAGCACGAATTCGCGGGCCAGATCATCCAGCGTCGAGGTGAGCACGCCGGGGACGACGTGAGGCGCCAGCATATCCAGGCATTCGGCGGCGAGACGGCCTGCCTTGCGCATGCCGGCAAAGGCTTCGGGCCCATGCAGCTTGATCTGGCCGGTGTAGCGCCCGGGGGCGTCTGTGGCGTCGACGTAGTTCATGTCCAAATCCCGGACTGGCCTGGCCCCGCAGCGATTTCTGGGAGCCTGATGTGCCCTTTAGCACAGGGCGTCAATCTTCGCGACCGGGCCGGTAAAATCGGCTCAGTTCGCCTGTTTGCGGCGGCGTGGCGGGTCTGGCGCAAATGACTTGGGGATCGGGGTGGCGGGGATGCCCTCGTCGATCAGCTCTTCGGCGACATCGGGGGTAACCTCTCCCCAGACGGGACGCTCCTCGGCCTCGCCATAGAACATCGAGCGGGCTTCATCGGCGAAGCGGTCGCCGACATAGTCATGCGTCCTGGCGATCTGGCTGCGGACCTCGCCCGCCAGCTTCGCGAATTCAGCTTCCGGCGAGCGCGCGCGGCCGGACTTTTCGCCTGAGGCGCGGACGGCAGGCGCCATGATCTGCTTGCGGACATCGTGCGTGCCGCAGACCGGGCATTCGACAAGACCGTTCTTCTGCTGCCCGTCATAGGCCGCAGAGTTCGAGAACCAGGCTTCGAACTGGTGTTCCCCCACACAGGCGAGAGAATAACGGATCACGTCAGTTTCTCCTCTCTCTATGCGGCGGCTTCGGCCAGCAGCTTGTCGAGCGCGCCATGGGCGTTGAGATCGTGAATATCATCGGATCCGCCAACGTGACGGCCATTGATGAAAACCTGCGGATAGGTGTTGCCGCCATTGGCGCGCTGGATCATTTCACGGCGCCTGTCGGCGTCGGAACCCGCATCGATTTCCGTGAAGTCCACGCCCTTGGACGCCAGCAGGGCTTTCGCCCGCGTGCAGTAACCGCAGTAGTCCCGCGTGTAGATTTCGACCTTGGCCACGTCGTTCCTGCTCCAGACGCTCTATTCTTCAGGCGAAGCCTAGCTGGCGTCTTCTGAAGGAATTGCAACTCCCGACTCTTATCAAGGCGGTCAGCCTTGGAATCGTTCCAAAACTATATGGGGACGCCGCGGGAGGTAGCAACGCGGGTCAGTGCGAGCACATCGACGCAGCTGGCACGGGCCTGTTCTAGCGTCCGGGCGCAGGCTTCGGCCGCGGCGCCAGCGGCGGGCACATCTTCGACCAGGAGGATACGGCGGCCAGCCAGCGGCTTTCCTGGCTCTTTCAGACAGCAAATGCGCTCTGGACGTTGCGGCGGCGCCCGTCTGCGAAAAGGCCGCGTCGGATCGGGGTGGACTTGATCCGCTTGAGAGCGTCAACCGAGCGCCTGACCCCGCCGGACCGGCTGAGCGTCGCCCCCAGACAGACCGACTGCCCCCCCTCTCAGGACAAGCCGGAGATAATGCCGCGGCGCCGGAACAACGAGATCCGCCGCGACCAGCAAGTCTGGCCCGGCTGCGGCCATCCATCCCGCCAGCAGGGAGAGACCGCCACGCCGGCCCTGATGTTTCAGGGCGAGGACGAGATCGCGGAAGATGTCGCCACAGATCAGGGCGGCGGGGGCCCTGTCGCAGGCCGGGGAACGGGCGAGGCAGGCGCCACAAAGCTGGGCGTCGTCCACCGCGATCTCGAACGGGGCTCCACGGCAGGCGCAGAGAGGCGCGGTGATGAATTGCAGCCAGGATCAATAGTCCGGCTCCAGGGGCTCTGGGCCGGCGATTTCCCTTCCCGTGACACGCGAGCGCTGGGGCCAGATCAGGCCGCCCAGCCTGCGCAACAAGGCAGGAGCGCGGAACAGCCGCGCGGGCCGCGCCTTATCCCGCGCGCCATGAGGCGCTACATACTTCTCCGATGAGCCGTCCACCCCACCCCACCCAATCTGCCGAGGGCCCACCCGCCCGGCCGCCCGGGTCTGACCCGATGCGGATATTCGACCGGAGAGTGCATGCCCGCAGACGGGCCCGTGCAGCGGCCGGATTTGGCGGTTATTCTTTCCTGAAACAGGCGGCCGCAGAAGACATCGCCTTGCGGTTGACCGCGATCAACCGGCGGTTCGACCGCGTGCTGGATCTCGGCGCGCATGACGGACTAGTGGAAAAGACGCTGCGGGGCGATCCCGACGTGGCGGGTCGGATCGGGGACGTTTTCACGACGGATCTTTCGCCGGCGCACAATCGTGGTCCGCTGAGCATTGTCGCGGACGAGGAGGCCCTGCCCTTTGCAGATGGCTCGTTCGATCTCGTGGTGTCTGCGCTGTCGCTGCACTGGGTCAATGATCTGCCGGGCGCACTGATCCAGGTGCGCAAGGCGCTGAAGCCGGACGGGTTGTTCATCGCCATTGTGCTGGGCGGGCGGACGCTGACCGAGCTGCGCCAGGCGTTGCTGCAGGCCGAAGAAGAAGTGCGCGGCGGGGCGGCGATACGGGTGTCGCCTTTCCTTGACGTGATCGACGGCGCCGGCCTGTTGCAGCGGGCAGGCTTCGCCATGCCGGTGAGCGATGGCGATGCGCTGACCGTGCGCTATGGCGATCCGGTCCGATTGCTGGCCGATTTGAGGGGTATGGGTGAGACAGCGGCGTTCGCAAATCGTGATGCACCAGCGCTGACACGCACAATCCTGTTGCGGGCGATGGAGATCTATCGCGCGCGCTACAGCGACGCGGACGGGCGTGTGCGCGCCACGTTCGATTTCATCGCGATGTCCGGGTGGGCGCCGGCGCCCGATCAGCCGAAGCCCAAACGGCCCGGCAGCGCGACAATGCGGCTGGCGGATGCGTTGGGCGTCAAAGAAATACCGGCAGGCGAAAAGACCGGGCGCAACAGAACGTGAGCCTCGGCTACACGCTTACTGGTTGAAGCCCTGCTCGCTGACGCTGGTGAAAGCGTCGCTGGTCGACTCGCCGATCGACGTGATGCCGCCTATCAGGCCGATGCAGATCAGACCGGCGATCAGACCATATTCAATTGCGGTTGCGCCCGAACGGTTGCCGGCGAGACGCTGGAGCTGTGCAAGGAACTTGTTCATATCCGTGCGACCTTTGACCATTCCACAAAGCGTTCGAAGAGCGGGACATCAGCTGCCGGAGCGGGGTAATTCCCGATCTCGTCCGTCGACACCCAGGCGAGTTGCTGACCTTCGCGTCCCGTAATCTCACCCAGCCAGCGCCGGCACATGAAGACCGGCATCAGGAGGTGGAATTTCGGGTAGGCGTGCGAGGCGAAGGCAAAGTTTTCCAGCGCATCTTCGGTGCACTCGACGCCCAGCTCTTCCTGCAGTTCGCGCACGAGCGCGCCTTGCGGGCTTTCGCCAGCTTCGACCTTGCCGCCTGGGAATTCCCAGAGACCCGCCATCGACTTTCCCGCGGGCCTCTGCGCAAGCAGCAGACGCCCATCGCTCCGCACAAGCGCAGCCGCCGCGACGATCACCAGCGGTCTTGCGCCCGACGGTTCTCTCACGGCTGGGTAAGTCCGGCGTTCAGCGCGACCATCAACTTCTGTAGGCCCCGTTTATCTTCACGTAACCATCCGTAAGGTCACACGTCCACACACGCGCCCGGCCATGGCCAACACCAACATCGGCGCGGATGAACACCTTTTCTCCAGAGACCTCCGCGGTCGCCTTCGCTTCAGAGTAACCGGCGCCACGCGCGCCGTCTTTCGCCACCTGATGCTGGCCGAACCAGATCGACAGCCGGTCGCGTTCAATCGGCTCACCCGCCTTGCCAATCGCCATCACGACGCGGCCCCAGTTGGCGTCGCTGGCGGCGATCGCCGTCTTCACCAACGGCGAGTTGGCGATGGATGCGGCGATGGTCTTGGCGGAGAGATCGCTGGCGGCGCCGGTGATCTCGATCTCGATCAGCTTGGTGGCGCCTTCGCCGTCGCGGACGATCTGGATGGCGAGGTCTTCAAGCACGCGATGCAGCGCTTCGGTGAACTCTGCAAGCCGCGGGTCTGCGGGATCATCGATTGGCTCGCCGCCCGCAGCGCCCGTCGCGAACAGCATCAGCGTGTCGGAGGTGGAGGTGTCGCCATCGACGGTGATGCAGTTGTAGGTGACCTCGCACAGCTGCGAGATCAGGGCCTGCACCACTTTGGGGCCCAGCGCTGCGTCAGTGAAGACGTAGTTCAGCGTCGTCGCCATGTTGGGCATGATCATGCCCGAGCCCTTTGCGATCCCCGCGATGGCGACGTTGCGACGGTTGAGGTTGACGATCTCACCGGCGGCCTTGGCAAACGTATCGGTGGTGCGGATCGTGTTGGCGCACTTGCTCCAGTCGGGTACGGCAAGTTGCGGCCAGGCGGTTACGACGCCGCCCGAGACGATATGCGGAGCAAGCGGTTCACCGATCACGCCGGTGGCGGCGAGAAAGACTTCGTGCGGTGCACAGCCGGAGAGTTTCGTGACCGCCTCGACCGTCGCGCGGTTCTTGGCAATGCCGGCGGGGCCGGTGAAGGCGTTCGAATTGCCGGTGTTGACGACGAGTGCGCGCGCCCTGCCCTTGCCGCTGACCAGCGCTTCGCGGCACCAGTCGACGTCTGCTGACCGGGTCAGCGAATTGGTGAAAACGCCGCCGGCGGTTGCGCCATCCGGGAAGTGCACGACCAGCAACTCGTCGCGCACCTTTCCCTTGTAGAGGCCGAGCGAGAGCGTCGCCGCCTGCATGCCGGCAACGCGCGGCAATAAGGGGAAACGGTCCGGGGCGAGTGGAGATACGGGCAGATCCGCGCCGCTGCTCATTGCTTGTGACCCCCGCCATCCGTGGCTGATCGTGTGGAACGAAATCGGAATATCTTGCTACGGCGTCGTGCCGGGTCGCGACTCGCCGACCGGGCCCTGCGGCGTTGCTGTGGCCGGCGGAGGCACGACCGGCGCGGCGGGTGCAGGCTTCGCTGCCGGCGGTTTGGCGACAGGCGGCTTGACCGCAGGCGTCGTGGCGGCGGGGCGTGTTTCGGCTGTTGAAGCGGGCGGCGGCGTGACAACCGGCTCTGCAGGCGCAGGCGCTGGCGTCGCGGCCGGTTTTTCCGGATCGACCGAGAAGGGATCGACATCGAGCGTCGAGTTCTGCGGCGAGGTCTGCTTGACGATCTTCGACTTGGTGCGGAGATCCTTCAGCACTTCGCCGATCTGCATCATGGTGAGATGCTTCATGATCGGGCCGCGCAGTTCCTCGAGTGAGGGCGGTTGCTCCTTGCGGCGGTCGTCGACCTTCGCGACGTGCCAGCCCATGTCGGTTTCGAACGGCTTGGAGATGCCGCCATTCGGCGTGTTGCGGATGACGCGGGCGAATTCGGGCGTCGCCTCTTCCTCAGTCATGTAGCCGAGGTCGCCACCTTCCATACGGGTGGCTTCGTCGGTGGATTTCTGGGAGGCCAGCACGGAGAAGTCAGCGCCCTTGTTAAGCTCGGCGACGATCCTGTCGATGTCTTCCTTGGTGGGCTGGACGATGTGGCGGATGTGGGCCTCCTCGCCCAGCTCCCAGATAGCGATCTGGGCTTCGTACATCTTGCGGATGGCCGCTTCGTCGATCCGCTCGTCGACCACGGCCTCGACCAGGATATTGCCCAGAATGTGCTCGCGGGCGGCTTCCAGCCGGTGACGTGACTGGGGGTCCTCGTCCAGGCCCCTTGTCTCCGCCTCGATGGCGAGCAGTTTGACGTCGATCAGCTGGTCAAGGACCTGGTTGAACTCGGCGCTGTCCGGCTCCAGCCGCTTGCCAGGGTCGATGATCTCCTGCGCTTCCGCCTCGAGCTGGACGTCCGAAACGTAGATCGGCTGGCCGTTCACCAGGGCGGCGACGGCCGCAGCGTCGGTTGCGGCGACAGATTCGGCAGTCGGTTCCGACTTGTTACAGGCCGACAGACCGAGGCCGCCAAGGGCAAGAAGCGCCATGGCGATCGCCGAAGACCCTGAAAAGCGTGTCCGAATTGCCATACCGCGCGCTCCCTGGGCAGTTTAAGCTGTCATCAAGCTGTGTCGGCTACCCCGTGCTCGGATTGACACTGGGTAGGCTGGTCCTTACGTCTCGCAAGTGCGCAAGTCGAGGGAGTTTCCCACGCTCGCACGGTCGTACCCGAGGCCGGATTATTCCCCCGGATACACTATATAACAACGCGTGCGTCGATCGTCGCGCAGGGCTGGCAGCGGGTAGGCGTGAATGTTCGGGATTGCCCAGAAACTCATTGGGTCTGTTAACGACCGCAAGGTCCGACCTTTCAAGGCAATCGTCCAGAGGATCAACGCCCTTGAGGCGGTGACGGAAGCCCTTTCCGACGACGCCCTGAAGTCCCGGACCCGTGATTTCCGCCAGCAGGTCGCCAACGGGGCCAAGCTCAACGACATCCTGCCGGAAGCCTTCGCCACCGTCCGGGAGGCCGCAAAGCGCGCCCTCGGCATGCGGCATTTCGACATGCAGCTGGTTGGCGGCATGATCCTGCACTCAGGCGCCATCGCCGAGATGCGCACCGGCGAGGGCAAGACCCTGGTCGCCACCGCGCCGGTCTATCTCAACGCCCTGGAAGGCCGGGGCGTCCACGTCATCACCGTCAACGACTACCTCGCCAGCCGCGACGCAGACTGGATGGGCCGGGTTTACCGCTTCCTCGGCCTGTCGGTCGGCAAGATCGTCCACGGCCTCGACGACAACCAGCGCCGGGCATCCTACGCCTGCGACGTCACCTACGGCACCAACAACGAATTCGGCTTCGACTATCTTCGTGACAACATGAAGCATTCGCTGGCCGACATGTCCCAGCGCGGCCACCGCTTCGCGATCGTCGACGAGGTCGATTCAATCCTGGTCGACGAAGGCCGCACGCCGCTGATCATCTCGGGCCCGACCGACGACCGCTCGGAGCTGTACCAGGCGATCGACGCGATCATACCGCAGCTGGCCGACACCGACTACACGCTCGACGAGAAGCAACGCTCCATCGTCTACAGCGAGGAAGGCAACGAGAAGATCGAGGAGCTGCTGGTCCGGGCCGGCCTGCTGCAGGGCTCGCTGTACGAGCCCGCAAACATAACGCTGGTGCACCACGCCAACCAGGCGCTGCGCGCGCACAAGCTCTTTCACAAGGACAAGGACTACATCGTCAAGGGCGGCGAAGTTGTCCTGATCGACGAATTCACTGGCCGGATGATGTCGGGCCGCCGTCTATCCGAAGGCCTGCACCAGGCCATCGAGGCGAAAGAGAAGACCAAGATCCAGCCCGAGAACCAGACGCTGGCCTCGATCACCTTCCAGAACTATTTCCGCCTTTACGACAAGCTGGCCGGCATGACGGGCACGGCCTCGACCGAGAGCGCCGAGTTCCAGGACATCTACAAGCTGGAAGTCATCGAGGTTCCGACCAACAAGCCGGTGAAGCGGATCGACGAGGACGATGTCGTCTACCGCACAGCGAAAGAGAAATACAAAGCCGTCATCGCCGATATCCGCGATTGCGTGCGCCGCAAGCAGCCGGTGCTGGTCGGCACCGTGTCGATCGAGAAATCCGAAATCGTGTCCGCCCTGCTCGCGGCCGAGAAGATTCCGCACCGCGTGCTGAACGCGCGCCACCACGAACAGGAAGCCCACATCGTCGCCCAGGCCGGCGTGCCGGGCAACGTTACGGTCGCCACGAACATGGCTGGCCGCGGCACCGACATCCAGCTCGGCGGCAACCTCGACATGCGGATGGAAGACGAAGGTTCAGCCAAGGTGAAAGAGCTGGGCCGGGAGCTGACCGAAGACGAGATCAACGAGCTGCGCGCTGCGATCATCGTCGACATCGAAGCCAAGAAACAGGAAGCGCTGGAAGCCGGCGGACTTTATGTTCTGGCAACCGAACGCCACGAAAGCCGCCGCATCGACAACCAGCTGCGCGGGCGTACCGGACGCCAGGGCGATCCGGGCCGTTCCAAGTTCTATATCTGCCTTGAAGACGACCTGCTGCGCATCTTTGCAGCCGAACGTCTCGATTCAATCATGCGCAGCCTCGGCATCAAGGAAGACGAGGCGATCACGCACAAGTGGATGAACAAGGCGCTTGAGACATCGCAGAAGCGTGTCGAGCAGCGCAACTTCGAGATCCGCAAGAACCTGCTGAAATTCGACGACGTCATCAACGACCAGCGCAAGGCCGTGTTCGAGCAACGCATCGACTTCATGCGTTCGTCCAACGTGATCGAAACGATCACCGAAATGCGCCGTCAGGTTGTCGACGACATGTGCATCCGTCACATGCCGGAGAAGGCCTACGCCGATCAGTGGAACCTCAAGGAACTCGAGGAAGAAGTTGTCGAGACGCTTGGCATGCAGGTTCCGGTTCGCGCCTGGGCCAACGAAGAAGGCGCAGCCACCGATGAGGTCGCCGCCAAGCTGAACGCCGCCGCCGACGAATACTATGCCCGCAAGACCGCCAATGTCGGCGAGGAGCGGATGCGCTGGCTTGAGAAGCAGGTTCTGCTGCAGGAAGTGGACACGCGCTGGCGTGAACACCTCTGGCATCTGGACCAGCTGCGCTCGGTCATCCACCTGCGCGGTTATGCGCAGCGCGATCCGCTGAACGAATTCAAGAACGAAGCCTTCACGCTCTTCGAAACGCTGCTCAACGATCTGCGCAGCGGCGTGACGCGCGTGCTGATGCGCGGCCAGTTCGTCACCGAGCAACCGCCGTCGACAGATGACGGCGGCGGCGGCGGCGGACCGCCGCAAGGCCAGCCGATCCCGACCCCGCAGGCGCGCCCGGTTGCAGCGCCCATCATGGCGCAGCCTCAGACGCAGGCTTCGGCGCCGCCAGCGATCGATCCCGCATGGGCGGCAACGCAACGCAACGCGCCCTGCCCTTGCGGCTCTGGCAAGCGCTACAAGAACTGCCACGGCGATGTGAGTTCGGCCGCGCGCGGCTAGACGTGCACACGCATGCATTTTGAAAAGCCCGGCGGCGCGTTGCGCACGCCGGGCTCTTTGCATGTGGGTTCACGACGCTTCGGGCTTGGCGGCGTCGCCGGCTTCAGGCTCGTCGCTTAGCGCCAGCAACGTGGGTGACAGCAGCGGGATGATGGCAAGCAGCGCCGTTCCGCCCCCGATCATCACGCCGACGTGCACGCCGACAATCTCCGCGATCAGGCCAGCGGCAAGCGTGGTCGCCAGCATGCCGAAGCCGCCAATTGCCTGAAACAGACCGTTGGCGCGGGCGATCTCTGAGTCCGGCAACAGCTTCTGACGCAGGCTGGTGGCCAGGATCATGTGCGCCATGAAGGCGCCATCGCTGACCAGTTGTTGCAGGAACAGAAGCGGAGCCCCATATCGGGGGAAGAAGGCAGCGGGCAGCAGCAGTGCGCTGCCGACCATGCCGATTGCGAACGTCACAACGATGGCCGGCCCGAAGCCGAGCCAGCGCGAGATCGTTTTCGCAAGCAGTGCGCCGCCGAGCGCACTGACGCCGCCCATCGAGATGATGATGCCGACGAGACTGGCGCTGAGGCCAAGATCACGCAGGACGAACAGCATGTAGAGGCCAAAGAAGAAGCCGGCCGATCCGTAGAACCCTATCGTCGCGAAGAGCAGCGCACGCAGGGCCGGCAGCTTCATGACCGCGCGAAAGCCGACCACGATATCTTCGCGGAGCGTTTTGAAGGCGGGCTGCGGCGCTTCAGGCGCGACAGGCTTTTCATCCGCTTCGGGTGCGTGGCGGCGGACGCCGTGCAGCCAGATTGCGGACCAGAGGAAGGTGAAGGCGTCCACGATCACGGCGATGGGCGCAGTGAGCACATCGACAAGAACGCCAGCGGCGCCAGGCCCGGCCAGTTCAGCGATGGATTCCGTCGTCTGCAGCTTGGTGTTGGCGTCGACGAGATCGGCCTTGGCAACAATTTTCGGCAGGATCGACACGTCTGCATTCTGGAACAGGGCGCTGGCGAGGCTGACGCCCATCGAGACGACGACCAGCAGCCAGAAGGACTGGACGCCAAGTGCAAAGGCGATGGGAACGGCCATCACCAGTGCAAAGCGGATCAGGTCCATCACGATCATCAGGCGCAGCTTGGCCGAGCGTTCGACAAAGCCGCCGCCGAACAGTCCGGCGAGAACTACCGGCGCGAAACTGAGCGCGGAGAGGAGCGCGGCCTCACCGGGACTGACGGCGAGCGTGGTGATGGCGATGATCGGTATCGCGGTTCTGGTGATGCGATTGCCGAAGGCGCTGAGAGACTGGGCGGCCCAGAGGCGCATGAAGCCGCGGTGTCGCCACAGCGCGGAGCGCTGTTTCAATTGAGACGAGGACATTTGAGATTCAATTCCGATTGGGCAAAAGCCCGGAGCATATGAGAGGCGCAGGTTCGCGATTGCTGCGAAGCACTGCAGTGCACGGCCGATCCAGATCGGCCTGAACTAGAGGGTGGTCACTCTCATAGGCGAAGCTCCGTCCCGTTGGACGCGGGGCTCTTGAACCCGAAATGGGTGTTGGTCAATCCGGGGCTAGGCCAGGCCTTCGCGGCCAATGGCGTAGAAGCGGTCCTTGCGCTGGGCGCGGAGTTCTTCGGGCGTGAGGTTGGCGAGCTGGTTGAGGCAGGCTTCAATCGCGTCACCGACCTTGACCATGGCGGCCTTCGGGTCGCGATGCGCACCGCCCATAGGCTCAGGGACGATGCCATCGACGATCTTGAACTTCTCGAGATCCTGCGCGGTGATTTTCATCGCCTCGGCGGTGTCCTTGGAGCGCTTGGAATCACGGAACAGGATCGAGGCAGCGCCCTCCGGCGAGATTACGGAGTAGACCGCGTGTTCGAGCATCAGCACCTTGTTGCCGGAAGCGAGCGCCACCGCGCCGCCTGATCCGCCTTCGCCGACGATGACGGTGACCATCGGCGTATCCAGCGTGAGGCAGGCTTCGATCGAGCGGGCCAGCGCTTCGGCCTGGCCGCGCTCTTCGCCGCCCTTGCCAGGGAAGGCGCCGGAGGTGTCGACGAGTGCAATCACCGGCATGCCGAAGCGGCCGGCCATCTCCATCAGGCGCACGGCCTTGCGATAGCCTTCAGGTTTGCCCATGCCGAAATTGTGCTTGAGGCGGGTTTGCGTGTCCCGACCCTTCTCGTGACCAATGACAACGACTGGCTTGCCGCGGAAGCGCGCGAGGCCGCCGAGGATGGCGTCGTCGTTCATGAACTTGCGGTCGCCGGCGAGCTCGACGAACTCGTCGAACAGGCCATCAACGTAATCAAGGAAGTGCGGCCGGTCCGGGTGGCGGGCGACCTGCGTTTTCTGCCAGGCGCTGAGGTGGGAGTAGATGTTCTCGAGCTGCTTGGAAGCTTTCTCGCGCAGCTTGCCGACTTCCTCGCCGACCGCTTCGCCGCCCGTGGCTTCGAGTTCCGCGATCCGGGTTTCGAGATCGGCGACTGGTTTTTCGAAGTCGAGATAGGTGGAGACGGCCATGGAAGGCTCCGCGACGAGGTCGATATCTACGGGCGGAGAGGTATTCCGTTGGGGGGGCGGGGGCAAGGGTGGCGCGCTGGGGTGGTTAATGGTTGGGCGCCACGCCGCCTAAGCCTTTGCATCCTCAAGGATCATGGCGGCGCCCTTCTCCGCGATCATGATGGTGGGGGAGTTGGTGTTGCCAGACGTGATTGCGGGCATCACGGACGCATCGATCACGCGCAGGCCAGCGACGCCGATGACACGCAGGCGCAGGTCGACAACGGCGGACGCATCGGCAGGGACGCCCATCTTCGCTGTGCCGACCGGGTGGAAGATCGTTGTTCCGACATCGCCGGCGGCCGCCGCGAGGTCTGCATCCGATGTGAGGTGGGCGCCGGGTTTGAACTCTTCCGGGGCGAAGCGCTTCAGCGCCGGTTGATCGACGATGCGCCGAACGAGGCGTAGGGATTCGACCGCGACATCCCTGTCTGCCTGCTGGCTGAGATAGTTGGGCTGGATCGACGGCGCGATTTCCGGTGCGGGCGATCTTGCGTGGACCGAGCCACGGCTTTCAGGGCGGAGATTGCAGACACTGATCGTGATCGCCGGGAACGGATGGAGTGTTTCGCCGAACTTATCCAGCGAGAGCGGCTGCACGTGGAATTGCAGGTTGGGCGTCGCCTGCCGGTCGTTCGATTTCGCGAAGGCGCCCATCTGCGAGGGCGCCATCGTCATCGGGCCGCGACGGCGCAGCGCATAATCGAGCGCCATGAATGGCCTGCGCCAGACTTCGGCATACTGTTCGTTGAGTGTTGCAACGCCGCTGACCTTGTAGATGGGGCGGAGCTGGAGGTGGTCCTGCAGGTTTTCGCCGACGCCGGGCGCGTTGCGGACGACGGGAATGCCGAGCGACTGCAGGCGCGCGCCCTGCCCGACGCCGGAGAGTTCAAGCAGCTTTGGCGAAGCCACAGCGCCGGCAGCCAGGATGACTTCGGAGCGCACGTGGGACTGCTGCAGTTCATTTCCTTCTTTACCGGCGCGCGACCATGCGACGCCGACGGCGCGGCCATCACGGATGACGACGTGATCGACCAGCGCACCGGTTTCGACATGCAGGTTCTGGCGATGCAGTGCGGGCTTCAGAAAGCCGCGCGCTGCGGACCAGCGGCGACCAGTCTTCTGGTTCACCTGGAAATAGCCGACGCCGGAATTGTCGCCGCGATTGAAATCCGCGACGCGCGGGATGCCCAGGCTTTCCGCCGCATCGGCAAATGCATCGAGCACTTTCCAGCGCATGCGCGGGTGTTCGACACGCCATTCGCCGCCGGCATGGTGGTGTTCATCAGGCTCGATGTGATCCTGATGGCGAAGGAAGAACGGCTTTACGTCGTCCCACCCCCAGCCCGTAAGCCCGCGCTGGCGCCAGCCGTCGTAGTCTGCCGCCTGCCCGCGCATGTAGATCATCGCATTGATGGCGGACGAGCCGCCGATCACCTTGCCGCGCGGATAGTTGAGCTTGCGGCCGTTGAGACCAGGAATGGGATCGGTTTCGAACATCCAGTCGGCGCGTGGATTGCCGATGGCGAAGAGGTATCCAACCGGAATGTGGAACCAGATCCAGTCATCTTTCGATCCGGCTTCGAGCAGCAGGACGCGGGTTTTCGGATTCGCCGACAGGCGATTGGCGAGCACGCAGCCCGCTGATCCTGCGCCGACGATGATGTAGTCGTAGGTGTCGCTCATCGCCGGCGCAGCAGCGCGTTATTGCGGCGGAGCTGGCAGCGCGTAGTTGAACGTGCCGCAGAAATCGGCTTCGGCCTTGGGCGGCCACTGTTCGCCCTTGAACGCCGCGAGACTCATCATCTGGATGCCGCCAGCGATTTCGAGCGGGATCGCCATGGCGATGAAGCCGGTCCTTTCCTTGCCGCAGAAACCGCCATTAGGCGCCGTGGCTGGAATCGTTTCGAGCGAGACAGCGTGGATATCGATGCTGGGCGAACCATTGGCAGGTTCCGCTGTGACGTCGATCGGTGTGTTGAATATCTCTGACCACTTCACCGCCGGGGCGCTGGCCGCACCTCCGGGGACAAGATCGGTCTGGTAGACAATGCCGTTGCCGGCTTCGAGACGCATGACGGGCGCGGCGTTGGGACCGGCCGGCGGTAGCGCCTGGAGCGTGATGTTGCCGGTGAAGGATTCGGCGGTTTTGGAGAGCGCCTCGAACGGCAGCGGCTTGGTGGCGGGCGGCGGATCGAACGGCGCGCCGGGCTCGTCCTGGCCCATCTTCTCGGCTTCGGAGAGCGCGGGCTCAGCAGCTTTCGGCTGGCAGGCGACGAGCGCGAGGGCTGCGAGCGGAAGAAGCAAGAGGCGCATGAACGTTTCCCTGTGTTGTTTGCGGGACGCTAGCGCGTGTGGCGGCAGGATAGAAGCGCCCGTTTTCTCCTCCCCTTTCAGGGAGGAGAAGAAGCGTCGACGTCTATTTCACGAGACGGAGCGATTTTGCCATGACGTGAAAGATTTCGTTCTGCTCGACCGTGCCGGAGAACAGGTTGGCGCCAGGGCCGCCTGCGAAGATGGCGACATCTTCACCGCCATGGGTTTCCGAGCCGAGCGGGGTGAGCGAGGGCTGGAGGAAATCCGGATTCGTGGTGTCGACATTGGTGAGGTCGGCACGGTCACACAGCCAGGTCTTGTCCGCCTGGACCTTGCAGATCGAGCCCGGCCCGTTGCCAAACGAGAGTGTGGTGTAGGGCTTGCCATCGGCGGCGCGCGCCAGCTTGTCGCCCTCGCGAACGAGACCGAGGATCGGGTTGTTGCGCTGTGGGTAGCCCTGAATCATCAGCGTGTGGCTATGATCGGCCGTGACAATGATGAGGGTTTCCTTGTTGTTGGTCATCGCGACGGCGGCCGCGATGGCTTCATCGAGCGCGGCCGCATCCGACAGGGCGCGGGCGGCGTTGCCGGCGTGGAGGCCGTGATCGACGCGACCGCCTTCGACCATCAGCACATAACCCTTGTCATTCTGCGACAGACGCGTGATCGCCGCTTTCGTCATGTCGGCGATCGACGGTTCGCCCTTGCCGTCCTTGGGGCGGTCGATGTCGTACTGCATGTGGGAAGGTTCAAAGAGGCCAAGTATCTGGCCTTTGCCCTTGAAGTCGAAAGCATCGAAGCCGGCCTTGTCGGTGACGACAGTGCGGCTGGGCGATTTGGCTTTCCATTCTGCCATCAGGTCGCGGCCATCCTTGCGGCGGCCTTTCTGATTTGCGTATTCGGGATCAGCCACGGTGTTGGGCAGGAAACCGGAGCGGCCGCCAGCGAGGACAACATCGAAGCCATCACCGTGGGCGGCTTGCCAATCGACGAACTGGGAAGCGATGTCGGTGCAGCCCGCGGCTTTGCCTTCAGCGGAAATGTCGGCGTCGGATTCCCAGTCGCGTTCAACGGTTTCAGCGTAGGTGGCGGCGGGCGTCGCGTGCGTGACACGAGCGGTGGAGATGACGCCGGTGGACAGGCCCGCGTCTTCCGCGATCTCCCACAGGCTGGTGGTGGTGTTAGTCTTGGCGCTTGCGCAATTCTTCAGGTCGGCGCCCTGCGTTACGCCGAGCGTGCCGTTGTATGATTTGACGCCGGTGGTCATCGCAACGGCGGTGGGAGCCGAGTCGGCCACCTGACTGTCATGCGTGTAGGTCTTGGAGAAGGCGGAGTAAGGCAGCTGTTCCATCGCCAGGCGGTAGCGCTCGCCGTCGACGCCCTTCGATTGCCCGGCATAAATGCGGGCGGCGGTGATGGTCGAGATGCCCATGCCGTCGCCAATGAAGAGGATGACGTTCTTGGCGCGCGGGCTGCCACGTTCGGCGGCGCGGGCGTCGACCGAGGCGTGGGCCGAGACGTAGTAGCTATCCTGCGCCTGAACAGGCGTTACCGCAGCGAGGGTCGCAGACGGGCCGGAGGTGCACGCGGCTAGAGCGCCGACCCCGAGCGTGGCCAGCAGAACGGTACGGAACATGGAGCTCTCCCTCGGGACTTGTTCGCCCGGGAAGCTAGTTCAGGGATGCGACAGTTCCGAGTCGTTTGTTCCCGTCTCGACTGAAGCGCGGCCTTACGCCGCCATACGCATCGGGACAGGGGCATTGAGGGTGGACAGCAGCGCGCGGATTTCCGATCGGCCCGCGAGCTCGCTCATGCTGAGCTTGCCATCGGCAGCCTCGTCGAAAACCGTGCGGCCTTCGAGGGAGATGCCGCGATGCGCGACGCGGTCGCGCAGGCCCCAGACCGCTTCGAAGCCCGCTTCCTTGCTGAGCGCCTGGACGCGGTCCTGGACGATGTTGCCAATCCGGGTCGGCAGGGCGCCGAGACGGTTCAGAACGACATGCCAGCGCTGTTCCGGCTTGCCGGCGCGGCGGCGGTCGAAGCGGACCGTATCGATCATCTCGCGATAGTTGATCTTGGGGGCCGAGGGCGAGCCCAGCGGGGCAAACAGGCCGTGAAGGTCGGCGGGGCTCTCGTTCATCGGCGTCAGGATCACGTCGGCCAGCAGGTGGGCCTCGTAGACGTCCGCAAGATTGCCCGAGGAGGTGTCGATGATCAGGAGGTCGTAGCCGTCCATCCGGGCCATACGAACCAGCGGCTCGAGGCGGCCGGCGTGCTTGCGGGCGGTTGCGTCGTCCAGATCCATCAGCATGACGTGATCCGGAGCGGCCAGGCCGGCTGCGCGCCGGGTTGTCAGGAAACTGCACAGGTTCCGCGTGTTGCGGTCGAGGTCGAGGGCCGCGGTGCGCAGGCCGTCCTTGACGGCTGCGACGCCCAGAAGAGAGGCGATGGTGGTCTTGCCCGTGCCGCCCTTGAATCCGCTGATCGTGATGATCTGCATGGAATTTCTCCAACTTTCACCCGTTGGGAGCCCCGGTTTGCAGCCGTTAACGGTCTTTGGGACGCTAACGGCCCCTGGCAGGGGCGCCTGACCCCTGCTCCGCAATTCGCGTGCCAGACGAACCTTCCGGGATTTAGATGTCCTTCCGGGACAGTCAGGCGGTCGGCCCTTGCCCTAAGGCCCGGGCGCCTCGATTATGGCGCGGTGCAGCGGGGTGAAACGCCCGCCAGGAGAATTACGCTAATGGCAACCATCGCCCTCGTGGACGACGACGAGAACATCGTTGAGTCGCTCAAAGCCTTTTTCGAGGCCGAAGGTTACCAGGTGCGCGCTTACCATGACGGTGCGTCAGCCCTGGCGGGCCTGTCGGACAATCCGCCGGACATCGCGATCCTGGACGTGAAGATGCCGAAGATGGACGGCATGGAGCTGCTGCGGAAGCTGCGCCAGACCTCCACCCTGCCCGCCATCTTCCTGACCTCCAAGGACGACGAGATCGACGAAGTGGTCGGTTTCAACATCGGCGCCGACGACTTCATCCGGAAGCCATGCTCGACCCGCCTGCTTGCCGAGCGCGTCAAGGCCATCCTGCGCCGCTCGCGCGGCGGCACGACGCCGGAGGACGGCGACAAGAAACCGATCGTGCGCGGCCGCCTGACGCTCGACCCCAACCGCCATGCCTGCCAGTGGGACGGCAAGATCGTGCGCCTGACGGTGACCGAGTTCCTGATCCTGCAAGCCCTCGCCCAGCGGCCCGGCTATGTGAAGAGCCGCGACCAGCTGATGGACGCCGCCTACGATGATCAGGTCTATGTCGACGACCGGACCATCGACAGCCACATCAAGCGGTTGCGCAAGAAGTTCCGCGACCTCGACGACAACTTCGATTCCATCGAGACGCTGTACGGCGTGGGGTACCGCTATAAGGAAGCCTGACACCACCCGGAAGGCGGCAGACGGCCGGAAGACGGCTGACGGGAGAACCAGGGGCGCCAAAGCCTACAAGCCGCCGCGCCCGGCGCGTTCACTGCTGCTGTCGCCGATTGCGCGGCTTATCCTCGCATCCAACCTCGCGGGCCTGGTGATCCTGATCACCGGCGCGCTGGTGCTGAATGAGGTGCGCTCGAATCTGGTCAACGCGCGCAAGGCGTCATTGTCGGAGATGAGCCAGATCATCGCCTCGTTCCTGACCGAGGCGGCGACTGAGGGCGATCCGGCGCCGCGCCTGCGGGACGATCTGGCGCGCTTCCAGCTGAAGCGCATGAAACTGTCGGGCGACAGCCGCATGCGGGTCCATAATCCCGCAGGGGAAGTGGTGGCTGACACCTATTTGCTGAATGACACGGTGGAGGGCGAGACCCTGCCCCCCATCAAGCAGCCCAGCGATTTCAACAAGGCGTGGCTCGACACGGTGCGGACGGTGAACAACACGTTCGACGCCTTCAACGTCCGCGGCGGGCCGACCATCGCGGAAGCCCGAACGCTGGAGGAAGAAGTCGAGATTGCCCTGCGGGGCGACGCTGTCGCCTCCGAGCGTTTCGGGGACAATGCCGAGCGGGTGATTTCGGTCACGGTGCCGATCAAGCTGGTGGGAGCGGTCGTAGGCGCGCTGACGCTGGAGACCAGCGATATCGCGCAGATCATTTCAGCCGAGCGTGCAGCGCTGCTGCCCTTCATCATCGTGGCGGTGCTGGTCGCCATCATCACGTCGACGCTGCTGACCGTTGTGATCGCGCGGCCGCTGCGCAATCTGTCGATCGCTTCCGACCGCGTGCGCACGGGCGCGACGGAGCGGTTGAACCTTGGCCACCTGCACGACCGCAAGGACGAGATCGGTGATCTTGCCCGGGCCATGGAGGCGATGACGACGGCTTTGTATGATCGCATCCAGGCCAACGAGCGATTTGCCGCTGACGTGGCCCACGAGTTGAAGAACCCGCTGACGTCGATCCGCTCGGCGGTTGAAACCTCGCAGGCCGTTCAGGATCCGGCCGTGCGTGACCGGATGCGCGATGTGATCGCGCGCGACGTTGTGCGGCTGGATCGTTTGATCTCCGACATCTCCAACCTGTCGCGCCTTGAAGGCGAGATCGTGCGCGAGGCTTTGGTGCGTGTGGATTTCGGACGGCTGGTGGACGACATCGCCTCGATCTATCGCGACACCGCACGCGAAACCGATGCGCGCGTGACGCTGTCGAACGCGACCGACGGCAAGGCGCACGTCATGGGCCGCGAAGGACCGCTGGGTCAGGTGATCCGCAATCTTGTGGAAAATGCGCGTTCGTTTTCTCCCCAGCAAGGCGAAGTTTCCGTCACATTGGCGCGATTGAATACGTTGCAGACCGGACCGGTGTTGCGTCTCACGGTCGAGGATCAAGGACCCGGCGTGCCGGAAGACAAGCTGGAGAAGATCTTCGAGCGCTTCTATACAGACCGACCGCAGGGCGCGAAGTTCGGAAATAATTCAGGTTTGGGCCTCTCTATTGTGCGGCAGATTGTCGAGACCCATCGGGGTCGTGTCTGGGCGGAGAACCGCGTCGTGGATGGGAAAATCGTTGGAGCTCGTTTCATCGTCGACCTGCCGCAGGCGCCCGCGGACGCCTGAGCACTCTTGACCCATGACGCATCGCAGCATCACCATCACCGGCCGGCGTCCTGAAAAGCCGGCAATAGCGGGAGTTTCCTAAAATGATCGGTTTGGTCGTGGTTACGCACGGCCGGCTGGCCGAAGAGTTCCTCGCCGCCGCGGAGCATGTGGTCGGGCGACAGGATGCGGTCAAAGCCGTCTCGATTGGTCCGGATGATGACATGGACATCCGGCGTCGCGAGATCATCGCGGCGGCCAAGGCGTGCGACCAGGGCGATGGCGTCGTGATCCTGACTGACATGTTCGGCGGCACACCCTCCAACCTCGCCATCTCCGTCATGGGCACGGGCAAGATCGAAGTGATCGCCGGGGTGAATCTGCCGATGCTGATCAAGCTGGCTGAAGTGCGCGGCAAGCTGCCGCTGGCTGAAGCCGCGCTTGCGGCGCAGGAAGCCGGGCGCAAATACATCTCGGTAGCCTCCGCCTTGTTGCAACGGGCGGGATGAGCGAGCGCTGGATCCGCAGCGCCGACATCGTCAACCAGCGCGGATTGCACGCGCGGGCCTCGGCGGCGTTGGCGCGGGAAGCGCAGAAATTCAACGCGAAGATAATCGTCCGCTTCGAAGGCATGTCCGGCAGCGCCGCATCGATCATGGACCTGCTGATGCTGGGCGCGCGGATCGGTCATACGGTCGAGGTCGAGGCCGAAGGGCCTGAAGCACACGAGGCGCTCGACGCCGTGTGCGCGCTGATCGCACGGAAGTTCGACGAGAAAGAGTAGAGCTCACGCTAGCGCGTGACGGGCCCCGATTCGAAGGGCGCGCCCTGTCCCGGTCCAAGTTCAGCCTGTTCGGCCGAGGCCGGCTTCATCGGCTTCACCAGATCGACAAAGGTGATCGTGCCGGTCGACGGGTTCACGAGCGCATCCGCAATGCGCTTGAGGCCGGCGGCGAATTCAACTGGCGTTACCGAGCGGTCGAGATCGAGATCGAACTGCATTGGATTGGAGAACACCTCGGCGGAGGCCCCGATGGAGGCGGCCCAGTCGCTCTGCTCGAAGCCGGTAATAGCACCGTCCTTGTTCTTGTCGGCGACGGCAAAACTTCCCGCGGTGCCGAGGTCGATCTCGCCGGGGGTGACAACGCCATCAAAATTGCGGTCAAAGCTGGCAAACAGGAGCGCGCCGGGTTTTACCAGCCGGACGGCTTCATTGCGGCCAGGGCCGGGGCCGCCGCCACCCGGGACGCGATCGATACGGTCAACGCCAGCGGTCTGCGCCCAGACCGGCGCGCCTGCGAGCGCCAACGCCAGCGCCAGTCCGGCAAGTGCGGGGGCCGGAGCATGCAGTTTCGTCATGGGTAGCGCCTCTTCGACTGGGTCCCCGACCTCAGGCCAATGCCGCACTGTGACTTGCCCGCAACAAGATGCGCAATAGCCAGGCTCAGCGAGAATCTCAGGTGGGGACGCAGCGACAGGGTACAACCCAGCCGCCGCCGCCGCTGTCCGCGCCTGATTTTGATAAAAAGATATAAGCATATCTTTATATGATTTGCCTGACATGGCCGGCCTTGCTATACGCCGGTCCGGATCAGGCGCCGCCCGCAGGGGGCGGTCGCCATTTATGACGCGCCGGATCGACGATCCGGACAACTCAAGGAGCGCGCCGATGGCGTTCGACGATTTCAAGGTGGCCGACCTCTCGCTGGCCGACTGGGGCCGCAAGGAACTGACGATCGCCGAAACCGAGATGCCGGGCCTGATGGCCACGCGCGCGGAATATGGCAAGGCGCAGCCGCTGAAAGGCGCGCGCATCACCGGCAGCCTGCACATGACCATCCAGACGGGCGTGCTGATCGAGACGCTGAAACACCTCGGCGCCGAAGTGCGCTGGGCCTCGTGCAACATCTTCTCGACGCAGGACCACGCCGCCGCCGCCATTGCGAAAGCCGGCACGCCGGTGTTCGCCGTGAAGGGCGAGAGCCTCGAAGAATACTGGGACTACACCGACAGGATCTTCCAGTGGCCGGATGGCAAGCCGACCAACATGATCCTCGACGATGGCGGCGACGCCACCATGTACATTCTGATCGGCGCGCGCGTCGAAGAAGGCGAAACGCAGCTCATCGAGAAGCCGGAGTCGGAAGAAGAAATCTACTTCTACGCCCAGATCAAGAAACGCATGAAGCAGTCGCCTGGCTGGTTCGTGAAGCAGCGCCACGCCATCAAGGGCGTGACCGAAGAAACCACCACGGGCGTCAACCGCCTGTATCGCCTGATGGAGAAAGGCCACCTTCCCTTCCCCGCAATCAACGTGAACGACAGCGTCACCAAGTCGAAGTTCGACAACAAGTACGGCTGCAAGGAATCGCTGGTCGACGGCATTCGCCGCGCCACTGACACCATGATGGCCGGCAAGGTTGCAGTCGTGTGCGGCTATGGCGACGTCGGCAAGGGCTCTGCCGCCTCGCTGCAGGGCGCCGGCGCCCGCGTGAAGGTGACCGAGATCGATCCGATCTGTGCGCTGCAGGCCTGCATGGACGGCTTTGAGGTCGTCACGCTGGAAGATGTCGTGAAGACCGCCGACATCTTCATCACCACAACTGGAAACAAGGACATCATCCGCCTCGAGCACATGCGCGAGATGAAGGACATGGCCATCGTGGGCAACATTGGCCACTTCGACAACGAGATCCAGGTCGCCGCCCTGAAGAACTACAAGTGGGACAACATCAAGCCGCAGGTCGACATGATCAACTTCCCGGACGGGAAGCGCATGATCCTGCTGTC